>Ga0308414_1000016_pt1 | contig 135429 bp, 108 predicted proteins | sample HotsprSampleOS50_FD_205667 | JGI IMG/M metagenome (GOLD analysis project Ga0308414, IMG submission 205667) | Hot spring phototrophic mat microbial communities from Octopus Spring, Yellowstone National Park, Wyoming, United States - 20090730_OS50 ... | reverse complement strand
GGTCGAACACGTCAAGTATCGCGCCGCCCGGATAGCCAAATGCCACCTCCACTCCCTCCTTCAAAAGCGCTTCCACCACCACATCTGCGCCTGTGCGTGCCATCTCGTTCTCCTACCGTTGTTGTGTTACGCGCGCTCTATTCTAGCCTTTCAGGCCATGCCTGTCAACGCGCCCTGCTTCCTTCGCCGATAAAAAAAGCGGCCGGTGCTGCCACCGGCCGCTTGTATCTGACGCTCTGTCGCACGCCATTACGCGAACACCGATGGCATAATGCCACTCACTACTACTAGTACCAGCACCAGCAGCACTGTCAGCGCAGCCATCGCGTTCCGCGTAATTGTTGCCACATAATTCGTCATCGCACTGCCAGTTTAGCACAATTCCCTGTAAATGTCAACCCCCCTTGCCATCTGCCATCTCTGCCCGCATGGCTCCCCCCTCCGGCTCGCCTGCATCACTCACCCCGGCAGCCCCGCACATATACCCTCGCTCACGTGCCTCATCAATCATACGCTGCGCATACTCCCACAGCGCCGGACATGCTTCCCCAATCGGCGCACAACGCTCGACGATCTGCTCCACCGTGATCCCATGCCGCTTCCATGACCCGCCGCCAGAAAGATAGTTCTGTACCAGCGGCTGCAGCCGGTCTAGCGCGCCCACATAGCGGGCCTCGTTGGTCCTTCCAGCTTCAAATTCTTCCCACACGCCCCGTGCCTCCCCAGCTTGGTCCGCCGGCAACAGCGCAAACAACCGCGCAGCCGCGCGCGCCTCGCGCTCCTCTTTCGTTCGCATTGCTGCAACGTCATAACAGAATGAATCGCCCGCCTCAATCTCGATCACATCATGCAGCACTGCCATCGCCATCGCACGCTGCACATCCAGCGGCTGCGGCGCATACTCTGCCAGCATCCATGTCATCACCGCCACATGCCATGAATGCTCAGCGCTGTTCTCCGCGCGTGTCCCGCCCGCCAGCAGCGTTTGCCGCATCACTCGTTTCAGTTTGTCCAGCTCTGCTACAAACTGCATCTGCTGCGCCAGCCGCGCCCCAGCCCCGTCACTCATTCCCTTCTGCTTCCTCAACCGCTGGCCGCCGCCCCAGCGCCGTCTCTATCGCTGCCTCCAATTTCCCCATCGGATGCCCCTTCCATACCTGCCGCCCATCCTTCCCTATGACCACCGCATGCGGTATCCCCCGCACTCCGTAATCCCGCCCGCTCGTGCTCCCTGTCCCCACGATGTACGTCATCTTCATGTTCTGCATGAACTCCCCTATCTTCGCCCGGTCGTAATCTTCGTCTGTCAATCCTATGATCACCACTCCTTCATCTTTATACTTGTTGTGCAGCTCAACCAGATGCGGAATCGAGGCCCGGCACGGCGGACACCACGTCGCCCAGAACTCCACCACTACAACCTTCCCGCGCAAACCAGCCAGCGTTACTGGATTCACTTCCGTGTTCAGCCACCGCGCCGCATTGATCTCCGGCACAGCCACTTCCGGCGCTGTCGGCGCCTCCCGCGGCCTGCACCCCCATAACATCGCCATCACCATGACACTCGCACTCGTCACTACGGTTAACTTTTTCATTGCTGCTCCTTCTTGGTGTTACGTCAACAGGTATTTCCGCGCCTGATCAACGTCTTTGTCGCCGCGGCCCGACAGGTTGATGATCACCATTGCATCACGCCCCCATTGCGCGCCATGTTTCAACACTTCCGCCACGGCGTGCGCACTCTCCAGCGCGGGGATGATGCCCTCCATCTGGCTCAACACCGTGAACGCGCGCAACGCCTCGTCGTCGCTGGCATGCGTATATTCAACAATCTTGTTGTCATAAAACCACGCATGCTCCGGGCCAACACTGGCATAATCCAGCCCCGCTGACACGGAATGCGTCTCGTTGATCTGCCCGGCCTCATCCTGTAGTACATAACTCTGCGCCCCTTGAAACACCCCGCGTTCCCCGCCGGCAAACCGCGCCGCATGCTTGCCCGGCAGTATCGCCGTGCCCCCTGCTTCGACGCCTATTTTCCGAATCGTCTTCTCCTCAAGAAAATCGTAAAATAACCCCATCGCGTTCGACCCGCCTCCCACACACGCCACCAGTACGTCCGGCAGCCGCCCCGCCTGTTCAAGACTCTGTTGCCGCGCCTCACGCCCTATCACGCGCTGGAATTCCCGCACCATCGTCGGATACGGATGCGGACCGCCTACCGTTCCCAATATGTAATGCGTCGTGCGCACATTCGTCACCCAGTCCCGCAGCGCCTCGCTCATCGCATCTTTCAGCGTCTTCGATCCCGCACTCACCGCCCGCACTTCCGCTCCCAACAGCCGCATCCGAAACACGTTGATCGCCTGCCGCGCCATGTCCTCCTCGCCCATGTACACCACGCACTCCAGCCCCATCAGCGCCGCCACCGTCGCCGTCGCCACCCCATGTTGCCCCGCCCCAGTTTCCGCTATGATCCGCTTCTTCCCCATGCGCGTCGCCAGCAAAATCTGTCCTACACAATTATTTATCTTGTGCGCCCCCGTGTGCGCCAAATCCTCCCGCTTTAAGTATATCCGCGGCCCCCCTACGTACTCAGACAACCTCCGCGCATAATACAACGGCGTCGGCCGCCCCACAAAATCTCGCAAGTACCTCCCCAGCTCCGCTTGAAACTCCGCATCCCTATGATACCGCACAAACGCCTCTTCCACCTCGCGCAGCGGGCTCATCAACGTCTCCGGGACATATTGCCCGCCATACGGCCCAAAATGCCCGCCGCCATAGAGATGCTCGTTCGCTCTCATCATTTCTCCCTTACTTCATTGCTCCCTCACGTTTACCCGCGCAGCATCAACCATACTACCACCAGCCATATCACCGGCGAGATCAACGCCATGAACATGCGGCCTTTCCGCCCGCTATAGTACACACTGGCATACACAAGCACCGCCAACGGAACCAACAGCACAACTAGCCCCGCCACCACATGCTTCCGAAATGCGTCTATCAGCGTGATAATAAAAGCCACCAACGATAAAATCACAAAAAACACACATCCAACCATGCCCACTATCACGGTGTATTTCTGCAGGTTGTTTTTCTTGTTCGTGTCCGTATCACACAACAGCTTGCGCCATGACAAACCTCTGCGCCGCAACGCTTCCTCGCCCGGCAGCGCCCGCGCCGGCTCCGCCACCGTCGGCACCTGCAGCGCACGCTGTGCTTCCGCCCGCGCCGCCGGCTCCAAGTCTTCCAGCCATATCCCTACATCCACCCGCGCCACCATCGCTGTCGAGAGTTCATACTCACCCTTCCCATCCCGCTCAACCACCCGGACCTTGCCGCCAACTAGCTCCGCACTGCCTTCCAATGCTTTGCCGTTCACCAGCCAAATGATGTCCCCACGGCATCCCACGGCCATCATCACTGCCAACCATGCCACGGCCCTCTTCATTATATCCCCCCGTGCTCCCGCCCATACGGGCAGTCCACCCGCAGCATGCATTCCTCGCAGCGCGGCGTACGCGCCACACACACTGCACGCCCATGGGCCGCCAGCTGATGCCCGAACACAATCCATCGCTCGCGCGGAATAATGGCCATTAAATCCCGCTCGATTTTTTCCGGCTCCTTCTGCGCGCTCAGCCCCAATCGCCCGCTCAGCCGGATCACATGCGTGTCCACCACGATCCCCTCCGCCTTCCCCAGCGCCGTCCCCAACACCACGTTCGCCGTCTTGCGCGCCACGCCCGGCAGCGCCGTCAGCTCTTCCATTGTCGCCGGCACGCGCCCCCCATGCCGCGCGACAAGTTGTTGCGCCATGCCCATGATGTGCCGCGCCTTGTTGCGGAAGAACCCTGTCGGGCGGATTTCACTCATCAGCGTCTCCAAATCCGCCTCTGCATACGCCCGCGCCGTGCGGTACTTCTTGAACAGTGCTGGCGTTACTTGATTGACGCGCTCATCCGTGCACTGGGCCGACAATATCGTCGCCACCAGCAACTCCAATGGATTGCTGAACTTCAACGCGCATGTCGCCTGCGGATACATCCTGTCCAGCGCCGCCAGGATGCGCTGCACCCGCGCCGCGCGCTCCTCCGCTGTCTCCTTCTGCCCCATCCTCACAAATACGCCCCCGGCAGCAAATAGTTGTGCACATAATCCCTCACGCTCTCCTCCACACTCATAAACTGATGCATGCATCCCGCGCGCCGCAGCTTCGTCAAATCAGCCTGCGTAAAATACTGGTACTTGCCCCGCAATTCTTCCGGCATGTCAATATACTCTATCGTGCCTGCAATTCCCAGCGCCGCAAACATCGCGCGCGCCACATCATTCCACGAGCGCGCCTGCCCCGTGCCGAGATTGAAAATCCCGCTGACGTCCGGCCGCGTGAAGAAAAATGCCATCACGTCCACTACATCTTTGATGTAGACAAAATCCCGTTGCTGGCTGCCATCGGCATAATCCGGACGATATGATTTGAACAGGCGCATCCGCCCCGTCTCGCGTACCAGCGGAAATGCTTTGTGAATTACACTGCGCATGCCGCCTTTGTGATATTCATTCGGCCCAAACACATTGAAAAATTTGATCCCTGTAACCCGCGTCTGCCAGCCATGCCGCAGCACCCACAGATCAAACAAATGTTTCGAAAACCCATACATGTTGAGCGGGCGGAAGTGCGGGGTCGCTGCATCATCATCCGAATATCCACGCGTCCCGTCACCATACGTCGCTGCGCTGCTCGCATACCACAGCTTCACGTTGTGTGCCACGCACCAGCGCGCCACGGTCTGGCTGTAGTGCAGATTGTTTGCGGCCAGGTAATCCGCATCCTGTTCCGTCGTGGCGCTGCATGCGCCCAAATGCATGATTCCCGTAATCGCTCCATCATACACGCCAGCCTGCAAGCGTTCGACAAAGTCCTTCTTATCGCAGTAGTCGCTAAAACGTTTCTCAACCAGATTTTTCCACTTGTCGTCCCGGCCAAGATGGTCAACGATCAAAATGTCATCCACGCCAAGCTGATTCAGCTTCCACACGAAACAACTTCCAATAAAACCTGCGCCGCCAGTTACCACGATCATGCGCTCTCCTTGCCGTGATGCGCGTGCGCGGCGGTGATGCCAAGCCGCGCATAGTGATGCAGCGTTGTCAGAACATACCCGCCGGCGATGCCAAACAGCAGCACGCGGCGCGGCAACAGCACGGCCCCTTCGCTCCACCCCGCATAGCGCGCCACCGCCAGCCAGCCAAACCCCAGCACCAATGCACACGTGCCCAAGTTCACCAGCGGAATCTGCGCACGCGCCACCCTGCACCCCGCACGGTACAACCCCGCTGCCGCGGTCAGCAGCACATACGCCCCCGCCGCCACGCCGCCTGCAATCAGATTGCGCTCCCGCGCCCATTGTGGATCCCCCGCTGTGCACAACGGACTGCGCACCAGCAACGCCCACACGCCGGTGATCATCCCCAGCATCAGCAGCCCGTCCAGCACGGGCGCCACCGCGCGCACCACTTTGTTCCTCAGTGGCTCCATCAGATACGCTCAAGCATCTTCATGAAAAAATACATCGCCGGCGCCGCAAACAAAAAACTGTCCAACACGTCCAGCGCACCCCCCATCCCCGGGATCGCCCCGCCAGAGTCTTTCACCTGTGCATCCCGCTTCCACATCGATTCCGCCAAATCGCCCAGTTGCCCCAACACGCTCAAAATCATCCCCGTCACTGCGCCCAGCATAGCTACACTCCACAGCGGTGCGCCAGATACCATCCGCGCGGCAAGCTTCGCATACAGCGGCGCCACCGACGGCATCACCGGTGCCAACACCGCTCCCAGTACGGCCGACATGCACAGCCCGGCTATGCTGCCCTCGATGGTCTTTTTCGGGCTGATCTTCGGTGCCAGTTTGTGCCGCCCAAAATATGTCCCAAAAAAATATGCCGCGATATCCGTGCTCTTCAACACAATCAAAAAAAATAAAAAGAAATACCGCCCGTCCACTAGCGATACTTCTCCCGCCGGCCCGGGCTTCGCCCGCCACAAGACGATCCGTAAATTGAACGTCAACAGCCACGTAATATACAAAAACCCCGCTAACGATGACGCCAGCGCGCCCAGCGCCGTCGCGATCTCCCGCCGGAACGTAATGATCAGCGCCGCGCTGAACACCGCAACATACACGGGCAGCAACGCCAAATCCTCCACCTTCGGCAGCATGTTCAACGACACTAAATAGATTACAAACACATACGCGATGGAAAACCCCACCCCCCACACGCGCAGCGGCCGGTACCCCTTCTGCGCCATCATGTGATAAAATTCCAGCAGCGCCGTGATGCCCAGTATCGCAAACGCCGTCGGCAAAAAAATGTTCGTCCAGCCGTGTGAATACATCACGATCAGTATCAAACTGATCGTCAATACCAATGAACTGATGACGCGGTACCGTAACATGCGCGCCTAAATGAACAAATTCACGGTCCCCGCTTCCGCACGGTCCAAATACATTGCCACCCCGCCCAATTCAACCCCATCGATCAGTTCTTCCGGCTTGATCCCCATGATGTCCATCGACATGCTGCACGCCACTAATTTCACCCCCGCCTGCTGCGCCTGCTTGATCAGCTCCGGCAGCGACGCCACGTTCTTGCTCCGCATCACATGCTTGATCATCGCAGTCCCCATCCCCCCCATGTGCATCTTCGACAGCTTCAACCGCCCCGCACCTCGCGGCATCATCCACCCAAACATCCTCTCCACCACCGTCTTCTTCACCTTCACCGCACTCTCCCGCCGCAAAATGTTCATCCCCCAAAACGTAAAAAACATCGTCACACTACTCCCCATCGCCGCCGCCCCGTTCGCGATGATAAACGCCGCCAGCGCCTTGTCCAAATCCCCGCTAAACACCACGATCGTCTTCGCCCGGTTCCCCGGCTCCGCCACATGCGTCACGTCCTGCTCGTGCTCCGCCCGCTCGATCACCGCTTCGATCATGCCTGCCGTGCGCGCCAAACTGATTAGTTGATTCCCCGTGCTGTGGCACCACGCTTCCACATCGGGGCCAAACGATGCATCCGACGCGCGTATCCGCACGCGCTGCCCTGCGCTGATCCCTTCTATCGCTCTCCGCAGTTTCATTATCGGCCCCGGGCACTGCAGCCCGCACGCATCCACATCCACTACGGCCACTTCGCTGGTCTTCTTTTCGACACTCATTGCGGTTGTCCCTGTTGCTGATTCACACGCCGCACACGGCGCGCTCGGTACGCTCGAGCCTGTCAACGCACGGTACGTCTTGTACCCGCCCGTCACATTCCGGCACCGGAATCCGTGCTGCTTCAATATCCGGCACGCCAGATACCCGCGCAGCCCCACTTGGCAATACGCCACAATCTCTTTGTCCCGCGGCAGCTCCGCCAGCCGCGCGCGCAATTCATCCACCGGTATGTTCACCGCGCCCGGTATCATCCCCAGCGCGCACTCCGCCGGCGTGCGCACATCCAGCAACAACTGGTCTGCACGCATCGTCTGCACTTCGCTCGCATGGCAAATCTCCACATCGCCACGCAGCACATTTGCCGCCACAAACCCCGCCATGTTCACCGCGTCCTTCGCCGCACCATAGGGCGGCGCGTAACACAACTCCAATTCCTCCAAGTCAAACACCGTCAGCCCCGCCCGCAGCGCCGTCGCCAGCACGTCAATGCGTTTCTCAACCCCGTCCATGCCCACCGCCTGCGCCCCAAGCAGCTTGCCATCGTCTGGATCAAACAGCACCTTCAACGTCAGCGGCCGCGCCCCCGGATAATACCCCGCATGCTGGTTCGGATGAACTGTCACAGATTCATATTTCCTGCCCAGCTTCTGCAACTGCTTCTCGTTCAGCCCGGTCATCGCAATCGTCATGTCAAACACTTTGCAGACGGCGGTTCCCTGGGTGCGTTGGTATGTGCTTGCTCTGCCCAGCGCATTGTCCGCCGCAATCCGCCCCTGCCGGTTCGCCGGCCCAGCCAGCGGTATCACTACCGGCTCCCCACTCACTAGTTCCGGAAATTCTATCGCATCTCCCACCGCGTAAATGTCAGGATCACTTGTGCGCATGTGCTCATCCACCACAATCCCTCCGCGCGCCCCTATCGCCAGCCCCGCCGCCCGCGCCAGCTGCACATCCGGCCGCACGCCAATTGCCAGCACCGCCAACGCCGCCGCCACCTCCGCTCCATCGCTCAATCTCACCTTCACGCCTTCCTCCGTCTCCTCAAACCCCGTCACCCCAGTCCCTAAACGCACATCTACCCCGTGCTGCACCAGCGTGTCATGCAGCGGCGCCGCCATCTCCGCATCCGCACTCCCCATCACCTGCGGCAGCAGTTCTACCAGCGTCACGGCCAGCTGCCGTTCGCGCAGCGCCTCCGCCATCTCCAGCCCAATATATCCGCCGCCGATCACTACCGCGCGCGCCCCCGCTTTCCCCGCAATCCCGTCCACCACGCGCTTGATCGCGTCCATGTCCGCCATGTTCCGCAGCGTCATCACCCGCGCCGATTCTACCCCCGGCAACGCCGGCCGCACCGGTTCCGCTCCCGGGCTCAAAATCAGCTTGTCATACCGCTCCTGATACACTTCCCCCGTCTTCACATTCCGCGCCGTCACCGTATGTGCTGCGCGGTCGATCGCCGTCACTTCCGTATTCACACGCACATCTATGTTAAACCGCTTGCGCAGCCCTTCTGGTGTCTGCACCAGCAGGTTGCCCCGCTCTGCAATCGTCCCCCCGATATGATACGGCAGCCCGCAATTCGCAAACGACACATCCGGCCCGCGTTCAAATAAAACAATCGTCGCATCCTCACCGATCCGCCGTGCACGCGCCGCCGCCGACGCTCCGCCCGCCACCCCTCCCACAATCACCAATTTTATTCCTTTTTTCATTTCGTCCCTGCTGTCTCTTATGTCTCTTCCGTCTCTTCCCCGCATCCCGCCCACCCCCTACGGTATTATCCCCAACAACTCTATATCAAACACCAGCACCGCATACGGATAAATCGGGCTGCCCGGCTGCCCTTGGCTGCCATACGCCAGTTCGCTCGGAATAAAAAACCGGTACTTGCTCCCCACGGGCATCAATGTCATCCCTTCCTTCCAGCCATCCAGCGCCCGCGACAACGGCAACTCCACCGGCTTGCCATGCTTCTCTGAATTCGCAAACTCGGTCCCATCGAGCAACCGCCCGCTGTAAATCACCTTCACCGTGTCGCGCAGCCGTGGCTTCGGTCCCTCTCCCTGCCGCAACACCACATACTGCAGCCCGCTGCGCGTCGTGATCACGCCTTCTTTCTTTTTGTTCTCCTTTAAGAACGCTTCGCCCTCTTTCTTGTTCACTTCGCCGCGCTGTTTGCTCTCCGCCAGCCACTTCTCCTCTTTTTCCTTCTGTTTCTGCGCAATATGCTTGTTCAGCTCCTCCAACGTCATCCTGATCGTCTCCGCCGACAACGATGAATTCGTCGGGTCCGCCAGCCCTTCCCGAAAGCCCCGCAGAAACATCCCCTCGTCCACCACAAACCCCATCTCGCTCAAATTCGCTCCCGCATTGAACCCAAAAAAGTAACTGAACCGTTCGCTTTGGCTAAGGTCTTCCCGCAGCTGCCCGCCCTGCTCATGGCCGCCCGTCACTGCCGCCGCTCGTTCCACCACTACCATGTCACTCGCCACATTGCTTCCCACTACGATCATATCCGCCGCCGTGGCACCCAGCGTCGTTCCCACCACAACTAGTGCGCCAAGCACAGCTCGTGAATTCATATCATCTCCTTCATCGTGTTCATGTGCTGTTAAGTTATCTGATGGCCTATTATCGCAGAATCCTCTTGTGAACGCAAGAGGGCGTGCAATCCCGCGTCTTGTGGCCGGAAAAAGGGGCGGCGGCTGGCGCCTTGTATCACTCGTGCCGTTGCAGCTATCACAGCCCGGCCGGCGCCGAAGGTCTCTGCGGCTTTATTTTTGCGCGGCCAACATTTCGCCTATGCGCCAATCGAAGGGCGTCGTCAATTTGATGTTTTCCAGATTGCTTTCCACAATCAGCACCGTGCCGCCTGCGCGTTCAAAAATCTGCGCGTCATCTGTGAGTGTCGTGACGTCCACGCCGGATGCCCACATGTCTTCATACGCCCGCAGGAATGCGCGATAACGAAAAGCCTGTGGGGTGGCCGCACACCATAAGTGCGTGCGGTCAATGGTGGCAACGACGCGTCTGCCGTGCACGCGCTTCACCGTAGGAATCATCGGCAGAGCCGCCAGCGCGCCGCCGTGTTCCTGCGCGGTGCGCAATGCATCGCGGATGACTGCCACACTTACGAAAGGGCGCGCGCCGTCATGAATGGCGATGACGTCGGGCTCGCTGCGGAGCGCGCGCATGGCATTCCACACGGAATGCACGCGCGCCGGCCCGCCGGCCACCAGGCGCACGCAGGCCTCGAGGCCAAATGGTGTAATGCAGGAGCTGCGCAGACGCTCTTCGCTGCCGGGCGGCACGGCAGCAATAATTTCGCGCAGCTCCGCCACCTCCTTCAAGCGCTGCAGCGTGCGCGCCAACAACGGCACGCCACACAGCATCCCTGCCATTTTGTCAAAGCCCATGCGGCTGGATGACCCGCCCGCCGCCACTACGGCCACCGCGTTCATGCGCGTGCTCCTGCCAGTGCAAAGCCGCACTGTGCGGCAATCAGCGCGTGCATGTATGGCTGCACTCCAGTTGGCCCCACGCCGGCCGCGTCCAGCCGTACCACGCTGTCATGTGCGTAGCGCACGAGGTTGTGACAGGCCGCTACGACTGCCTGCACCGGCTGGCCGGCCAGTGCGAACTGCATGGGCCGGTAGGGCGGGATCACGTGTGCCAGCGCGTCAGGTTGCAGGGGCAAAAACCCAAACAACTCTGGGAACAAGGCTTGATCAATACTGGCCAGCCGGCGGCCGCACGCGGCCGGTTCATCCACGCGCACGTACAGCGGGAGTTCAAGCGCCGACGCCACGCTGCGCATGGCGTCGTGTATCACGCCCAGCAGGACGCGCAGACACGTGGCGCCGTCCACGCTGTCAAACATGCCCGAACCAGTGAGCACGGCCACAGCTTCATCCACACCAATGCAGGTCAGGACACCCGGCTGTGCGCTGTCGGCGTGGCCGTGTGCGCGCTGAAACTGCCGGAACTGCCGGTGGGCATGCGCCGCCACATCTACACTGCGGTACACTTCCTCAATCACCGCGTCCAAGTCATGCCGCCGGGCACGGTATACCGCCTGCGGCATGTTGATCGTAATAAGCTGCGCGGCAGGCGCAGGCCGTGCATGAGGATGCCATGTCACGGCCCAGCCGCGCAGGTGCAGCGCGTGCAGCATGTCCGCCAGGGAACGCGCGTCCGCCGCCGCGCCGCTGCACCACAGCTCGCACGCTGGGGCTGGCGTGGCGCTCTGCACGGCATCTACATGCGCGCCCAGCTGCTCGCGCGACATGGCCAGCGCCACACGATGCCCGTCATCCAGCCTGCGCGCCGCCGCACTCCACGCCTGCGCCGCCAGTGCAACACACGCGCGCGGCGCTTCGTCCGGAATCGTCACTGCCAGGTGCGCAACCCCTGCATTGGCCATGCGGCGCGTCCATAGCTGCACATGCTCAACCATGCCTGCCACGTCCGCATCGGCAGGCGCCGCGGTGACGGCGCGGTACTGTGGCAGCGGATGTTCCAAGCCGCCGATATCCAGCATGCCGCGCCGGTGTGCGTCGGCGACATCATCGGAATACACGCGCGCCAGCACATACGGCCGCGTTGCTTCGCGGCCAAGCTGCTCGGCCAGCGTGTCGGGCGCGCGTTCCAGCACATGGTCAATGTCATGAAACGGGACCGTCACGGAGGAACGTTGATGCAGCGCGCTGGTGTACCCGCGCGCGAGCAATTCATTGTCGGTGAGCGCACGGATCAGTGTGGTCGTGACACGGCGCAGATCGGAACTTAACAGCTTTTCTTCAACGCTGCGCGCGATGTCTTCGGCCACGGCACGCCCCAGATGTGCTTCGCGCTGGAGCGCCTGGACAATCCGCGCACGCTCCCACGCGCTGGTGCGGCCGCTGTGCATCACCATCACCTGCGGCGCCAGTTCGCCCGCAAACAACGATGGCTGGGTGGGCTTGATCACCGTGCAGCGCGCGCGGTGCTCCTCGCGCTGCTGGCGGTAGTCACGATACGCGCGTGCCACGTCGTGATAGCGCAGGTCTTCAAGCACGCGTTCGACTGCCGCAGCCACTGCCACGGTATCCGGCGGCGCATCGGCTGCCTGGCACGCCACATGCAACCTGACGGCATCGGCTAATTCGCGCGTAAAGAACCCGTTCTCATACCCGCAGGCACGCGCAGCGCTTTCAATGCTGGCGCACAGTTTCGCGGGCTCGAACGGCACCAGCCGGCCGTCGCGCTTGCGCACGTGCGTGCACGGAGTGGGCGGCATGGCGGGGGCTAGCGGCTGCTGCGCGCAGCTGCCTCGAATGCCTGTGCCTTGCGCGCCGCCTCCATGAACTCGGTGACATCCTTGAATTCACGGTACACCGAGGCAAAGCGCACGTACGCCACCCCGTCCACCTCACGCAACTTCTCCATCACTTTGTTGCCAATCTCCGTGCTCTCCACTTCACGCACGTGCTGCTGTTCATATTCGTTCTGAATACCATTGACGATGTCTTCAATCGTCTTGATGCTCACCGGGCGCTTGTGGCACGCGCGCCGCAGCCCGTTGATCAGCTTCTCTTTGCTGAAATCCTCGCGGCTGCCATCGCGTTTTATCACCTGCAGTGGCGCTTCGATTGTCTCGTACGTCGTAAAACGATACGAACACCCCAGACATTCACGCCGCCGCCGGATCGCGCGGTCATTGTGCGCGCTGCGTGAATCAACCACTTTATCCTCTGAATACCCGCACTTCGGACAAATCATAGCGCCTCACATGCTGTGTTATCAACGCATGCACTCTACAACGTATTGACTGTATTATACGCATCCGCTTCCGGCAAGTCAAGTATGTCTCCCCGATCCGGCAACTAGCACCATAGGCGTGGAGGGGCAACGGCCTCGTTGCCCTTATGCCCCGCACGTACCAGACCGCCGCGGCCGGCGGCCCCCTAGTTGCCAGATCTAGGTTCGGTGGGTGGCTTGCAAAACGGCGGCGATTTTGCTACACTATGGTGAACGGAACAACGGCGGGCGTTTGGCTCAGTTGGTTAGAGCGTTACCTTCACACGGTAGAGGCCGCTGGTTCGAATCCAGCAACGCCCACCATTTTCCAGAGGAAAACGAAGGCTGCAGCGGAGTGTAGTAAGGTAACAGGACACGCGAGGCACAGGATACCAGGAGGAACCCCATGCCGGAGAACACGCTCGTCATGATCATGGCAGGTGGCGAAGGGACGCGGTTGCATCCGCTGACGCGCGACCGCGCCAAGCCGGCCGTGCCGTTCGGCGGCAAATACCGCATCATTGATTTTGTGCTCAGCAACATGGTCAACTCGGGCATGATCCAGATATTTGTCCTGACGCAATTCAAGTCGCAGAGTTTGACCGAGCACTTGATGAGCACGTGGTCGTTCAGCAGTATTTTGAAGCGCCAGTTCATTTTCCCGCTGCCGGCGCAGATGCGCGTAGGCAAGGAATGGTATGGCGGGACGGCCGATGCGGTGTATCAGAACATCCATCTGTTTGAAGATTACCAGCCGGCGCACGTGCTGGTGTTTGGCGCTGATCACATTTATAAAATGGATGTGGCGCAAATGCTGCAGTATCACATAGAGAAAGGCGCGCATGCCACGGTGGCTGCCATCCCGGTGCCGCTGGCAGACGCGCATCAGTACGGCGTGATTCAGATTGATGATGACTGGCGCATCACCGGCTTCCAGGAAAAGCCAGCCGATCCGGCGCCGATACCGGGGAACGAGCAGTATGCGCTGGCTTCGATGGGCAATTACATTTTTACCCGAGAGTGCTTAGAGACCGAGCTGCGGCGCGACGCCCGCGACCCGAAGTCGCGCCACGATTTCGGCCAAAATATCCTGCCGGCGCTGGTGGACAGCCGCAAATTGTTTGCCTATAATTTTCACACCAACGTCGTGCCGGGGATGCGCGGGCCGTACAACACCTATTGGCGCGACGTAGGGACACTGACGGCGTACTTCGAAGCCAACATGGACTTGCGGCGCGTGCATCCGGATTTGAACATGTATACTTCGGACTGGCCCATCCGCACACGCGAATTGTTTTTGCCGCCGGCTAAATTCGTGCATAATGAACCGGTGGGGGCGCGCGGCCTGCCGCGCATCGGGCATGCCATCAATTCGTTCATCAGCGAGGGCTGTATCATCAGCGGCTCGGTAGTAGACAGTTCCGTCTTTGGGCCGAAAGTGCGTGTGCACAGTTATTCGACGGTGTACAATTCAATTTTGCTGGAAGACGTGGACGTGGGCGAAGGCGCGCGCATTCGCAATGCGATTATTGACAAGCACGTCGCCATTCAGCCCGGCGACAGCATCGGCTACGACCGTGCGGCGGATGAAAAGCGCGGCTACACCGTGATACCCTATCAAGATGCATGGCTGACAGTCATTCCGAAGGTGCAGCGCTACAAATATTCAGCAGAATACGATGAGGTAGACTAACGCTGTGGCCTGCGTGGGCCGCACTACACGAACATCACCATGAAAAAAGCAACAGCGATCACGTGGAAAGCACTGGGTGTGCGCGTGTTGCGCACGCTGGCCGCGAAGCTGGGCATCCGCGGGCGCAGCACGATGACCAAACCCCAATTGGTGCGCGAGCTGCAGCGTGTCACACGCACCAGCACCAAAGCACGCGCGCAGGCACTCGCCGCGGTGAAAGTCATGGCCAGCACGCCGGCCTCCAAACCGAAAGCGCCACCCCCACCACCCACGCCGCCGCCGCCCCCCCCGCCCGCCGCGCCTTTTATTGACCGCGGCAAGCCCATTCCCGACGTCTATGGGCACGATACACTGCGCCTGCTAGCGCGCGATCCCGAATGGCTGTACGCCTATTGGGAAATCACGCCCCAGCGCATCCAGCAGCTGCGCTCGCGCTTCAGCAACCTGCATGAGCGCTCGTGGGAGATCAAGCTGACCAACATGAAAAATGGCCAGGTAGAGCATATCGCGGTCTTTCTGGGCGCGTGCAACTGGTATCTGCATGTCGCGCCGCGTGGTGTCTACCAGGCCGAGCTGGGCTTTCGCGACGGCGGCCTGTTCATCAAGGTGCTGGATTCGAATCCCGTGCGCACGCCGGGCGATGCCATTTCAGAACGCGCCGACGAAGAATGGATGGTCGTGCGGCGCGACTTGCTGCGCATGCTGCATCTCTCGCACGAGCGCGAGCTGTTCGGCGACGACCGGCCCCTGGCCTCGGCCGAGCGCTATAAAGAAGTGACGCGCGAACAGCTCGAGCTCTTGCAGCAGGCGGAACGCGAGGCACGCACGCTGGGCGCCAGCGGCGGCGCGCCCACCTCGCCCGCGCGCAAGAAGTAAACGGCGGTTCCACCCGCACGTGACATCATCATGAGTGATCCCACCGGCTACTTGATGCTCGTCTTGCACGCGCATCTGCCCTTCGTGCGCCATCCCGAACACGAGGAATTCCTCGAAGAAGACTGGCTGTACGAGGCCATGCTGGAGACGTACATTCCGCTGCTGGAGGTGTACGCCGGGCTGGAGCGCGACGGCATCCTGTTTCGGATTACCATGACGCTGACCCCGCCGCTGTGCGAAATGCTGGCCGACCCGCTGCTGATCAGCCGTTTCGAACGCCACCTGCACACGCTGGAACGCCTCACACACGCCGAGCGCCATCGCACACGCCACACCCCGCTGGAAGGCTGCGCACAGTTCTACTATGACTGGGTGCGCCAGGCGCGCCAGACGTTTGAGCGCTGGGGGCGCAATTTGGTGACCGGCTTCCGGCACTTTCAGGACATCGGCGCGCTCGAAGTCATCACCTGCAGCGGGGCGCACTGCCTGCTGCCGCTGTGTGCGACGAGGGAGGCCGCGCGCGCCCAGCTGCGCCTGGCGGTGCGCAACTATCAGAAGCACTTTGGCCGCAGCCCGCGCGGCATCTGGCTGGCGGAATGCGGCTATGGCGACGGCGTCGACAGGCTGCTGCACGACGTGGGTATCCAGTATTTTTTTGGCGACACCCACGCAGTGTTGTTCGCCGAGCCGCGGCCGCGCTATGGCAATTTTGCACCGGTGTACTGCCGCAATGGCGTCGCCGTCTTTGCGCGTGATCAGGAATCATCCAAGCAGGTCTGGTCGGCCGAAGTGGGCTATCCGGGCGATCCGAATTACCGCGAGTTTTACCGCGATATCGGCTTTGACGCCGACGAAGCCTACATTCGCCCGTACCTGCACAAGAATGGCCTGCGGCGCAACCTGGGCATCAAGTATCACCGCATCACGGGCAAAGTTCCGCTTGACCAAAAGCAGTTGTACGACCCGCAGGTGGCGCGCGCGCGCGCCGCCGAGCATGCCGGCAATTTCATGTTCAACCGCCAGCACCAGGCGCGTTATTTGCAGGGCATGCTGGGGCGCCCGCCGTTGATCGTGGCGCCGTACGACGCGGAACTGTACGGCCATTGGTGGTTTGAAGGGCCGTGGTTTCTAGATTATCTTTTCCGCAAAATTGCCTGCGATCAAAAGGAAATTGCCACGATCACACCGCCGCACTATCTGGAGCGCTTCCCCGTGAATCAAGTCGTCGAGCCGTGCCCGTCCACTTGGGGCGACAAAGGCTATTTTGAAGTATGGCTGAACGGCGGTAATGACTGGATTTACCGGCACCTGCACCGCGGCGAAGAGATGATGATCGAGCTGGCGCGGCGGTTTAAAGACCAATCGCCGCAGATAGACCGCGCGCTTAACCAGGCGGCGCGTGAGCTGGTGCTGGCGCAGGCCTCCGACTGGGCATTTATCATCACCACGGGCACCATGGTGCCCTACGCGGAAAAACGCACACGCGATCATCTGCACAACCTGCACGGGCTCTATCTGCAGTTGATGGAAAACCGTTTGGAGTTGCCATGGCTTGCACAGCTCGAATGGCAGAACAATGCCTTCCCGGAAATAGACTACCACGATTATCTGTAGACGTTCGACGTTGGTCATTCGACACACTATGTCGTGTGCAGACGACCTGGTGTGTGGATTGACCGTGGTGTGGTCTTTGTCACACACACACACATTGTAAATTGTAAATTGCAAGTTGTACATCGTACATCGTAAATTGCCGGTTGCCCGGCGGGATTTGTGGCGGAATGTGCTGGCACTGCACAGTGGCACACGTGGGCGGGTAGGATTTTCCCGCGGTTGTGATGTGCGAGAGACGCGCGACGCGCCGGACACGACGGACAGGCTGTCGAGAGACGTGGAACGGGAATTGCATGGTGAAGGGGCGGAAGCGGCGGCGTTGCTGGGCGCAAACGCACGGCGCGATGCGCATGCGGGACACGAGGCGCGCTAGATGTAGTGTTTTGATTGCAAATTGGCGCAAGTTTTGGTATAATCTGCACACAAGTGAATGGCATGGTGAAACGAGGCGGACAACCGTATCAATCTGCGTGCGGCGTTGCGCGTGGGGTACTGGCGTGCATGGCTGTGGCGCTGGTGTGCGGCGCGGCCGGGCAGGCCGGGCGCACCGTGCGCCGCAGTGCGCCGCCGTCATTAGCGCCGCGCACAATGGAACTGGAGCTGGAGCGCGCGGACATACGCACGGTGCTGTTGTATTTGGCGGAAGTGACGGGCAAGGCGGTGGTGCCGGCGCCCGGGCTGAGCGGCGAGATCAATGTGCGGTCAGCCGGCATGCTGAGCACCGGCGAGGTAGAGCGGCTGCTGCTGGCAGCGCTGGCCACGAACGGCTTCTGCGTGGTGGATGACGGAACGTGTCTGCGCGTGGCGCGCGTGGACGACATGCCGCTGAACACGATGGACACCACACCGCCGGCGGGCGGCGATGAGGAACGCTTCACGCTGCATCTGGAGGATACGGAATTGCGCAGTGTGGTGGCGCGGCTAGCCGAACTGACGGGCACCACGATGCTGCCGGCGGCGGGGATGAGCGGACGTGTAACGGTGATCAACCCCCGGCCGGTCACGCGGGACGAAGCGGTGAAGATACTGTACGCTGTGCTGGAGACGCATGGCTACAGCGTGGTAGAGTATGGAACGTATGCGAAAGTAGTGCGCGCAAGCGACGCGGCGGGGAACCCGATGCGCCTGCGCATGCCGCGCACGGCACCAGCGAAGGTGAAGGAGCAGTAACGTGCGACGACAGAACTTATCCAGGATGCAGTGCTGGACAGGCAGGGTGTTGCTGCCGGTCTTTACGTTTGCGCAAGTGTTCGTGGCCGGGCCGGGCTGGGCGCAGGATGCGGCCGGCCTGACGGTGACGGGCACGCCGGTGGCCAGCACCCCGGCCTCCACCAACGCGACTATAGGTGAAGTGAAGATCACCGGCACCAACGTGGCGGCGTCTACGCAGGCGATTACGGCCGAAGAGCCGGAGCTGATCACCCTGAACTTGGAAGCGGCTGATCTGAAGACGGTGTTGCTCTACCTGGCGGAGATCACGGGTGAGACGATCCTGCCGGCCTCCACCGTGCGCGGCGAAGTGACGATCATCAATCCCAAACCCGTGACGCGCGCGCAGGCCAAGCAGATTATTTTTTCGATTTTGGAGAGCATGAATTTCACTGTGGTGCAGTACGATCACCTCGTGAAAGTGATTCCTTCAGGCGACGCGAAATCGCGGCCGATCAAGACCTTGCAGCCGCCGCAGGATGTGGCGGCGATGGACACGGAAGATATTATCCGCGCACAGGTGATTTATCCCAAACATATTTTGGCCAAAGACGTGGAGACGTTCATCACACCGCTGCTCACCCCCGGCTCGGGCAAGGTCATCATCAACGAGCCGACGGGGGCGGTGATCATGATTGATACCGGGCCCAACATCAAGCGCTTGATGGAGATTGTGGAATTGATCGACCGGGTGATCGAGGGCGGGCAGGTGGACATCGAGATCATCCCGCTGCAGCACGCGGATGAAAAGGACCTGGCGACGCTGCTTGGCAGCGTGTTCAGCTCGCCGGCGCTGAAAGCGGCGACGTCGCAACGTGTAACGTTGAGCGGGAGTGCGGCGGCACCGGGCGCTGCGGCCCCGGGCGCTCCCGCGGCGCCTGCCGTGGCGCCTGTGATGGAGCTGGATTTGACAAAAGTAAAATCGGACGTGGCGTTTATCGCTGAGAGCCGCTCGCGGTCATTGATTGTCATCAGTGCGCGCTACTACATGCCGTTGATCAAGTCGTTAATCGCGCGGCTGGACATACCGAGTAGTGAGAAAGACGATGTGGTGCACATCTATCCGTTGCAGCACGCGAAGGCAGACGAAATTTCGGCCACGCTGGCGGAAATCTTTGCGGTGCGGGGCGAAGGGGCGGGCGGCGCGGGCGGTGCGGTGCGGCGGCCCACGCCACAGGAGACGCCGCGGCCGGAGGCACGCGACCGGTTTGGCCGCTCGCTGAGCACGCCCGACGTGTACCGCCCGGGCTTTAGCGGAACGCGCGACATGTTGTCACGTTCGCAGCCGCCCAGCACGCCCCAGCGCACATCGGGCGCGCAATTGATAGGTAATACCATGACACATTTGTCCGGTAAAGTGGACGTGTTGTATGATTTGCCGTCCAATTCGTTGATCATCATTTGCGCGGCGACAATCTACGACGTGGTCAAACGGATCATCCAGAAACTTGACCAGCGCGTCCCACAGGTATGGATAGAAGCGGTGATTGTGGAAGTGAGCCGCAACAAGGATTTCAATCTCGGCGTGGGGTGGAAAGACATGTTCTATGAGGGGCACGCCGACAACAGTGCGTCGCTGATCAAGATGCTGGACACCAGCCTGGCACCCGCGCTGGATGAAAACGGGCGGATCGCGCCCGGGGCGCAGCCGGGCATCGCATACGCATACGGCGTGCGCGACAAGTATGGGAAGTTCGACCCGTATTTTACATTGCAGACTGCAGAGGGTGTGCAGGATATTAATGTGTTATCCACGCCCAGTATACTGGCCTCAAACAACAAAACGGCGGACATCTCCGTGGGCAAGACCGTGCCGTATCAGAATTACAGCCGCGGTGATACGGATATCATCCGCGACTATTCGTACAGTTTTTTGGAGATCAACATTCAACTCAGCGTGACGCCCATCATCAACAAATACGGCGAAGTAGCGATGGAAATGTTGGTCAACGTGTTGGAAGACGGCGGGCCGTCAAACCCGGACGATCCGTCTGCGCCGCCGATCACGCTCCAACGCTCAGCACAAACGACGGTCGTGGTGCAAGACGGGCAGACGCTGGTGATTGGCGGGCTGATCAAAGACGATTTCAAAACCACGCTCAACAAAGTGCCCGTACTCGGGGACATACCGATTATCAAACATGCCTTCCGCACGAAAAAAGACGTCAAGGCCAAGCAGGAGCTGCTGATTTTTATCACCCCGCATGTGGTGCAGGATTACACGGAAGGCAACATGCTGACGGACGGTGTGCGCAAGCGCTACCGCGGCGCCAGCGCCTTCATTGCCAGCCGTGACCGCACGATGCTGTACGATGACATGAACATCGAGCAGCGCTCAACAACCATCTACGACGACTGGCGCGAATTCGAAAAGCACATCGAACGCGCCGAATCGTATTTGATGGTGAAAGAGGATCAGTTCGCAACCAACATGGTTACCGAGCCGTACATATCACCGGAATACCGCGCGAAGATCAAGCCGTATGAAGGCCGCTTGATCGAGGACGACGTCAACGAACAGCCGGAGCTCGAGCCGCCGGGCAGCGCCCCGGCGGACGAGCCGGAGGCAGGCGGGCAGCCCAGCGCGTCACTGCCAGCCATTCTGGCGCGCGAACGCGCCTTGGTGGACACCGCACGATGATGGCGGTTGGTTGAGCAGGGCAGACCGGCATGAAGATTGACTTGGAACGCGAACTGGGTTTGCTGGCGCCGCCACCGCCGCCGCGCACGTTCCCGTGGCTGCCGGTGCTGGCGGGGTTGTGCGTGCTTAACCTCTTGATCGCAGCGGTGGCACTGGTGCGCAGCCGCCCGGCCGCGCCGCCGCCCCCTCCGCGCGAAGACTGGAGCGGCCTGATCGCGGCCATAGAGAGCCAGACCGTCACGCGCACCGAGCCGCGCTTTGAAGCGCTTGAATTCGCCCTGCGCGACTTGCAGGCGAACGTGACGCAAACCAAGAAAAACATGCTGGCGCTGCAGGCGGAACGCACGGCAGCGGAACGCCGCGCCCGCGCCCGCGCTGACCGGCAGATGACGCGGGCGCAGCAGGCGGACGTGCGCAGCATTGTGCGCACCACGCCGGCCGTTCCCCCACCGGGCGCGGCACGCCTGTCGAGCGCGGAACTGGATGAATTTGACCGCTTGATTGACCGTGACGAGCGCGGCCTGTACGTGCGCGCCTTTCTGCGCGCCCTCACCAATGCGCCCAAAGCCAGCGCCTACATGGCGCAGTTGCAGGATAAAGGCGACCGCTGGCTCAATGCCGCCCTTGTGCTACTTGATGAAGACGACCCAGCCTTCATGCAGTACTACGCCAATGCGTTGTATTTCTACGACATTCTGCGTGACGTGGCCAATGACCGGGCGCTGCTGGCGTATGTGGAAACCAAGCGCAGCCAGTTGCAGTTGGCCATGCAACGCCACGAGATGCGGCGCATGGCGGCGGAAACAGAGCGGCGCACGCGCGAGAATCTGCAGCATGTGGAAGAGCGGCTGGACGCGGTGGATTCGACTGTGCGCACCGTGAAAGACCGGCTGGAATACCGATAAACGCCGCTCACGCCAGCCCAATCGCCACAGCACCGCATGACAGCCACTTATCAGAATCCCTTGACAGAACGCTATGCCAGCGCGCGCATGAGCGCGTTGTTTTCGGCCGAGACCCGCTATCGCACGTGGCGGAAGATATGGATCGCGCTAGCCGAAGCAGAACACGCGCTGGGACTGGCCGTGACAGCGCAACAAATCGCGGCCTTGCGGCGCGTGGCGGACACGCTGAATTTGGACGACGCCGAGCGCATCGAGCGCGAAGTGCGGCACGACGTGATGGCGCATGTGCTGGCCTTCGGCATGCAGGCGCCGGAAGCGGCGGGCATCATTCATCTTGGCGCCACAAGCTGTGACATCACGGACAATGCGGATGTGATCATCTACCGCGAGGCGCTGCGGATGATCAGCGACCGGCTGGTGGAGCTGGTGCGGGTGCTGGCGCGCTTTGCCAAGCGCGAGCGCGCGCGGCCGTGCCTGGGCTACACGCATTTGCAGCCCGCGCAACTTACTACGGTGGGCAAGCGCGCGGCGCTCTGGCTGCAGGATTTCCTGCATGATGCGCAGGCAGTGAAGGACATGCTGGCGCGCCTGAAATTCCGCGGCATTCGCGGCGCCACGGGCACCCAGGCCAGCTTTCTTGATTTGTTCCACGGCGATGCGCGCAAAGTAGCGGCGCTGGAACAGCGCGTCGCGCGCGTGTTCGGTTTCAAGGAATGCTATCCTGTGTGCGGCCAGACCTATCCACGCAAAGCAGACGCGGAAATCCTCAACGTGCTCAACGGCGTGGCGCTTTCGGTCAGCAAAATGACCAACGACATCCGCTACTTGCAGAGTGTCGGCGAGCTGGAGGAGCCGTTTGGATCTAAACAAATCGGCTCCTCGGCGATGGCCTACAAACGCAATCCGATGCGTTCGGAGCGCGCGGACAGTTTGGCGCGTTTGGTGATCTCCTTGACGAGTTCGCCGCAGGTGACGGCCGCGACGCAGTTTTTGGAGCGCACGTTGGACGATTCGGCCATCAGGCGCATCGTGCTGCCGGAAGCGTTTCTGGCCACCGACGCCATCATTGCGCTGGCCATTGCGATCACCAGCGGGCTGGTGGTGTATCCGGCGGTGATTGCACGGCGCGTGCGCGACGCGCTGCCGTTTATGGCCACGGAAGCGGTGTTGATGGCGGCCGTGGAGGCGGGGCGGAACAGACAAGCGGTGCACGAGCGCATCCGCACGCACGCCATGGCGGCTACGGCGGCCGTGCGCGCGGGCGGCTCCAATGATCTGATCGAGCGGCTCAGCGCGGACGAAGAAATTGGCTTGAGCCGCGCGGCGATCGAAACGCTGATGGACCCGCGCCGCTTCATCGGCCGCGCGCCGCAGCAAGTAGACGAATTCTTGAAACGCTGCGTGCAGCCATTTCTGCGGCGCTACCGCCCGTTCTTCCCTGCCGATCAGTCCAGCGTCAAGTATTGAGTACAGTTAAGCATCTTTTAATTAACGCACCTTTTATCAATCACATATGATAGACCAGGAATGGCGGCATCGTATTGAGCGCTGGCGCAAAGCACTGCCAAAATTATTGTACCGGCCGTTGGGCAGCATCGCGCTGCGTGGCTGCGGCACGTATGAGCAGTTGACGCTGGAGGAGGCGGCGCGGCTGACGTTCACGCCCATGCCGCCGGGCACGCGGTGGGGAGCGAAGTGGGAGTATATGTGGTTCACGGGGCGCATTGAGCTGCCCGCGGCGGCGCAGGGCGGGCGGATTGTGATGCGCCTGAACGTGGGCGCGGAGAGCGCCGTGCTGGTGAACGGCATGGAGGCTGGGGCGATTGATCAGCAGCACCGCGAGATCACACTGGCGCTGAAGGGCGTTCCGGGGCGGGTGTATGAGGTGATGATCGAGGCGTATGGCGGACATGGTGTGTGGGAACTCGGCTACGGGCCGGTGCCGGATGGCGAGGAGACTGTGCCGGAGCCGCCGCCCGCCCAATGCACGGTGGGCGAGAACACGTTTGGCATATGGGATGAAGAGGCGTATCAGGCCTATATAGATTTTGAAACGTTGCTGCAGGTGCGCGACAATTTGGATCAAAATTCGCTGCGCGTGGCGGAGATCGACGCGGGGCTGAAAGAGTTCACGTTGCTGGTAGACGTGGAATTGCCGCGGCCAGAGCTGCATGCAGCGTTGCGCGCCGGCCGCGCGCGCCTGCGCCCTTTGTTGCAGTGCGTCAACGGCTCCACGGCGCCGCGTATGTACTGCTTCGGCCATGCCCACATTGATGTGGCATGGCTCTGGCCGCTGCAGGAAACCGAGCGCAAGTGCCGCCGCACGTTTGCCACGCAATTGGCGCTGATGGCGGCATATCCGGAATACAAATTTCTGCAGAGCCAGACACACCTGTACTGGATGGTGAAGACAAAATATCCGGCGCTGTACAAGCGCATCAAGGCAGCGGTCCGCGCAGGGCAGTGGATTCCGGACGGCGGCATGTGGGTCGAGCCGGACACCAACATCGCCGGCGGCGAGGCGTTGATCCGCCAGTTCATTCACGGCAAACGTTTTTTCAAGGAAGAGTTTGGCGTGGAGAGCGAGCTGATGTGGCTGCCGGACGTGTTTGGCTATTCGGGCGCGCTGCCACAGATCATGCGCGGCTGCGGCATCAAGTATTTTTCGACCCAGAAGATTTTTTGGAATTACCACGGCGGCGAGAACTTCCCGTATCACACGTTCTGGTGGGAAGGCATAGACGGCACGCGCGTGCTGTCACATTTCCATAACGACTACAATTCGCAGACGCGGCCCGTGGACATCATTACGCGCTGGAACGGCCGCGTGCAAAAAGACGGCATCATCAGCCGGCTGTTCCCGTTTGGCTTTGGCGACGGCGGCGGCGGGCCGGCGCGCGAGCATCTCGAGTTTCTGCGGCGGATGGAAAACCTGGAAGGAGTACCACAATGTGTGATTGCGCCGCCGGCACAGTTTTTCAAGGATGAAGAGCAGCGGCGCGCGCGGCTGCCCGTGTATGTGGGCGAGTTGTATTTTCAGGCGCACCGCGGTACGTATACCTCGCAAGCCGCCGTGAAGAAAGGCAACCGCAAGGTTGAGTATGCGCTGCGGGAAGCGGAACTGTGGAGCGTGGTGGCGGCGGCGCGCGCGCGCCGGCCTGTGCCGCTGGCGCAGCTGGATGCCCTGTGGAAGCTGTTGCTGCTGAATCAGTTTCACGATATTTTGCCCGGCTCGTCCATTGCGCGGGTGTATGAAGAAGCAGCGCGTGACCACGCCAAAGTGCTGGCGGATGCCGGGGCAATTACCGCCGCGGCGCAGCGGGCGCTGGTGAGCACGTCACGCCGCGCCATCACCGTGTTTAATTCGTTGTCATGGGAGCGCACGGCGCTGGTGGCGCTGCCCGCCCATTTCCGCGGCGCGGCCGGCAGCGATGGCACGCCGTTGCCCATACAAAAAATCGGCGGCGCGCTGTACGCGGTGGTTGCGCACATCCCCGCGTGTGGGTGGACGACGATCACGGACGCCGCGCCCGCGCCGCCCCTTGCGGCCGTAGCGGCCACGCCAGAGCAGCTCGAAAACGAGCATCTGCGCCTGCGGTTCAACCGCCAGGGCGAGCTGGCCAGCATCTATGACAAAGATGCCGGTATCGAGCTGGCTGCCGCGCCGTGCAACAGCTTCCGCATGTACAAAGATGTGCCCTCGTGGTTCGACGCATGGGACATTGACAGTATGTATCGCTTGACACCGGTAGACATCGCCGGCCCCGCGGAGATTGACGTGCTGTGTGAAGGGCCGCGCGTGGCCAGTGTGCGGGTGAAGAAGACGCTGCACAACTCGGTGTTGACGCAGGAAATCATGTTGCGCGCCGGCAGCCGCTGCGTGGAGTTCCGCACGGTGATAGACTGGCAGGAGCGGCACAAGCTGCTCAAGGTGAATTTTCCCGTCACGATTCACAGCAACGACGCACTGCATGAAATTCAGTTCGGGCATCTGCGCCGGCCCACGCACGCCTCACGCCAGTTCGATGCCGACCGGTTTGAAGTGGCGCAGCACAAGTGGACGGCGCTGGCGGAGGAAGGCCGCGGCGCGGCGGTGCTGAACGATTGCAAGTACGGTGTCAATGTGGAAGGCAACAGCATCAACCTGACGTTGTTGCGCGCGCCGCTGGCGCCGGATATGCGCGCCGATCTCGGCCGTCACGAGTTCACGTATGCGTTCTATGTGTGGAACGGTAGCCTGGCGGGCAGCCGCCTGTTGCGCGAAGCCTACGAGCTGAACATTCCTGTCACAACGACAGCGGGCGAGGGCGGATCGTGCTCGTTATTCAGTGTGGACGCGCCCAACGTAATCATCGAAACAGTGAAGCCGGCTGAAGATGGTTCTGGTGATATTGTGGTACGGCTCTACGAAGCGATGCGCACGACGACGGCATGCACACTGCATGTGGCGTTGCCGGTGAAAGCGGTGCGGGAGACGGACATGCTGGAATGCGGGGAGAAGCGCGTGGGCTGCCGCGGCGGCAAGATCGCGCTGCGCCTGCGGCCGTTTGAAATTAAGACGCTGCGAATAACACTGAAATAAAACCTATGGGACGTATAGGACCTATTGCGGGGGATGCGTTGCGCGGAAAGACCGCCGTCGTCACCGGGGCGGCGCGCGGGATCGGCTTTGGCATCGCGCGATACCTGGCGCGGTGCGGCATGCAGGTGTGGATTGCGGACTGCAACCGCGCGGGCGGAGAAGCGGCGTCCCGCGTGTTGCGCGAGCATGGTGAGGTGCGCTTTGCCGCGTGCGATGTTTCCTGCGAAGCCGACGTCCGCGCGCTGTGTGATGCAGTGAACAAAACCAGCGCGCGATTGGATGCGCTGGTCTGCAATGCGGGCATCGGCGGGCCGTTGGGCACACCGCTGGACGCGCTCACGCTTGCGGAGTGGAACCGCGTGCTGGCGGTCAATCTGACGGGGTGTTTCCTGTGTGTGAAGTATGCGGCACCGCTGCTGCGCACGGCGCGCGGCGCGATCGTGACGATTGCCTCCACACGGGCCCTGCAATCAGAGCCGCACACGGAACCGTACAGCGCGTCCAAAGGCGGGATGGTGGCGCTTACACACGCGTTGGCGGTCAGTCTCGGCCCGGAAGTGCGCGTGAATTGCATCAGCCCGGGCTGGATTGATGTGCGTGGCGAGCAGCCCGAGCCGGTTGCGCCCGAGCCGCTGCGCCCGGAAGATCACCGCCAGCACCCTGCCGGGCGCGTAGGTACGGCAGACGACATCGCCGCCCTGGCAGCGTTTCTGCTGTCAGATGCCGCGGGATTTATCACGGGGCAGAACTACGTCGTTGACGGCGGCATGACACGCACGATGATCTACGTGCCGTGAGCGCTGGTGATGCGCGGCCAGCTCTTGCGTTCGGTATCACTTTATGTTACAGTGAAAGTATACATTGTGTAACATGATGCTGCGTTGTTACAGTGATGTTGGTGGAGGACGGCATGGCATCTGAGCCATGGCAGGCAACGCTGCTCTCGCTAGCCGTGAACTACATGATCATTGTGCTGATCATTACGGTGCACGAGTGGGCGCATGCGTGGATGGCCAACCGGTGCGGCGACCCGACGGCGCGGTACCTTGGGCGCATGACGCTGAATCCCCTGCCGCACGTGGATCTTCTTGGAACGGTGCTTTTGCCGTTGCTGATGATTTCCGGCGCGTTAGGCGGCATTGGCATACTCGGCTGGGGCAAACCCGTGCCGGTTAATCCTGCCAACTTCACTCATTACCGCCGCGATGATATTCTCGTCAGCATGGCTGGTCCGGTGTCGAATATTATCATGACGCTGCTGGCGCTGGTGCTGCTGCGGCTTGTGGGCATGGTGCCGTCCGCATATGGTGAAACGGCGCGGACAGTGTTTCTTGAGCCCTTGGCGCGGATTTCGTTCATGCTGGCGTTCTTTAATCTGTTGCCCGTGCCGCCGCTGGATGGCTCGCACGTGCTGCGGCACATGCTGGGCTGGCACGCGCAGCAGTTCTATGACCGGCTGGGGCAGTATGGCTTCGTGCTTCTGCTCGTCTTCATCAATACGCCGGTGTCGAACTGGTATTTCAACATCGTAGGGTACGTGTATGCCGTGTGTGCTGTCGTAATTGGAGGCCTCCCATGAGCGCGGACAAGCCGGTACAGCTGACGTGCCTGGCGAACGGGTTGCGCGTGCTGACGGCGCCGATGCCGCAGATGACGTCTGTTGCCGTGGGTGTATGGGCGGGCGTGGGCGGGCGGCACGAGACGCAGGAGGAACACGGCATCTGTCATTTTCTTGAGCACATGTGCTTCAAGGGCACGGCGCGCCGTTCAGCACGCCGCATCGCCGCGGAAATCGAAACGGCAGGCGGCACGATCAATGCGTTCACGTGCGAGGAGGCCGCGTGCTATTATGCAAAAGTAGCTGGCGGTGATTTCGAGCGCGCGCTGGATGTGCTGCTGGACATTTATCACCATGCGACTTTTGCGGCCAGCGAAGTGCGACGCGAGCGCAATGTGATCAAGGAAGAGATTCGCATGTATCTTGACATGCCGGCGCAACTGGTGTATGAAGATTTCGGACATGTGGTGTGGGACGGACATCCGTTGGGGCGCCCGTTGATGGGCACGCTCGAGTCAATCGAGCGGATTGGGCCGGAGCGGTTGCGGGCATTTCGCGACCGTTATTACACGCCGGGCAACACGGTGGTGAGCGTGGCAGGCGGCATTGAGCATGCGCAGGTGGTGGCAGCAGTGCGGGCGCGGACGGCAGCGTGGCCAGCCAGGCGTGGTGCAGTGCGCACGCGGCTGTTCCGGCCGCGCCAGCGCACACCGCGGGCTGCATTCCGCATCCGGCCGATTGAGCAAGCGCATGTCGTGGCCGGCTTTCTGGCATGCAGCCGCACAGCCCCGGAACGGTTTGCACTGCGCGTGATGTCGGCGATGCTCGGTGAAACGATGAGTTCGCGCCTCAACCAGCAGATACGTGAGCAGCGCGGGCTGGCCTACACGATTCAATCATCCGTGACGCATTATCGCGAGACGGGCGCGCTGCAGATCGGCTTTAGTGCGGACGTGGAGAACGTGCCGCGCGTCCTGGCGTTGGCGTTGCGCGCCTGCGCCAGCTTGGCCGCACACGGGCCGGCACGTGGCGAATTGCGTCTGGCAAAGCACTATCTGTGCGGCCATGTGGCGCTGTCACTGGAACGCACGACCGACCGCATGCTGTGGCTCGGCGAGCATCTGATCACCACCGGCGAAGTACTGAACACCCACGCCATCCTGGAGCGCTATGCGGCGGTCAGCGCGCAGGATGTGCAGCGCGTGGCGCAGATGGTCATCACGAATGCGCATTTGAACGCCGCGATGGTCTCGCCAGCACTGGACGAAGCCCGTGTTCGCGCGGTACTGCATGTGTGAAGCGCGCGGACGCCAGCTGCGTTACGCGGCGTCGGACAGCAGCTTGCGGCCCCAGCGCATGAAGGTGGGCGTGTCGTAGTTGGTTCCTGACAGCAGCGTCGGTTCCAGATCGATAAACCGGCCGGTTTCCGCGGGCAAGAAATCGATCAAAGGCTGCTGCGGTTTGAAGGCGGGCGGCGTGACAGAGCGTGGGCGCGCGGCGGCGGCCTGGGCAGCATCCGGCAAGCCGGTGGCGATCACTGTCACGCGCGCCGTGTTGTCCAAATCTTCGCGCGTGGTGACACCGAAAATGACATGCGCATTGCCGCGGACTTCATTGTGGATGCACTGCACGGCTTCCTGCACGTCCTTCATTTTTAAATCACGGCCGGCCACGATGGAGATGAGCACTTGTTTGGCACCGGCGATATTGTTGCGCTCGAGCAGCGGCGAGGAGAGGGCGTAGCGGGCCGCCTTGGTGGCGTGATTCTCGCCGCCAGCCTGGCCGCACCCCACCATGGCGTCACCAGGTTCGCGCAACACCGTGGCAATGTCCCCGTAGTCAATGTTGATGATGCCGACCCGCGCGATCAATTCGCCGACCGCGTCCACGGCCTGGCGCAAGACCTCGTCCGTCATGCGAAATGCGTCTTGAATACTGACATCATCGCTGGCAAGTTTCATCACGCGGTCATTGGGAATGCAGATGACCGTATCGACGCTGCGGCGGAGCTCGAGCAGGCCCTGTTCGGCGATTTCAGCGCGGCGGGCGCCTTCAAACGCAAACGGCTTGGTGATGACGGCGATGGTAAGCGCACCGCGTTCTTTGGCTGCCTTGGCAATCACTGGCGTGGCGCCCGTGCCCGTGCCCCCGCCGAGGCCGGCGGCCAGAAACACCAGATCAGACGTGTGGAACAATTCGCGAATGCGCGGGTAATCTTCTTCGGCGGCCTGCCGGCCGATGTCAGGGCGCGCGCCCGAGCCGTGGCCGCCGGTAAGCTGTGCGCCGATCTGCACCTTGGCGGGGACCTGCAAAGCATTAAGAGCCTGCACGTCGGTGTTGATCGCTGTAAACGTGACGCCGTTGCCAGTATGCGCTCGAGCGATATGGTCTACGGCGTTGCCGCCACCGCCGCCGATGCCTACCACATGAATGGAAATAGATGCGTTGCTCATGAGGACTCCTTAGGAAAGAGAAATAAGCCGTTTCCACCACGGCTCACGCGCCTCGCGTGCCGCCAGTTCATTGATCGCCGCATAGCGCACCAGACCGAGCGCGGTCGCGTACGCGGTGTCACGCAAGTGTTCCAGCCGGTCGGCATAGAAGTCAAACCCGGGATGTTTGTCCTGGGGCGAGAACAGCTGCGGGATACCGATGCGCACGGGCATGTTAAAGACCTTCTCCGCGCGTTCAAGAAAGCGGTGCAGATGCGTGCAGCCGCCGGTGCAGACGACGCCGCGCGCCATGCGCGGGCGGCACTGGCGCTGGTCAAGATCATCGCGCACAAACTGCAACATTTCTTCGACGCGCGAGTCAATGATCATCTCAATATCCTGGCGCAAGACCATGCGCGCCTTGCCGTCGGTGCCCACGACCTTGATACGCTGGGCGTTCGGCGCCGTCTCGTTCATGCGCAGCAGCCGTGCGTAGGTGCACTTGGTTTCCTCCGCTTCGGCAAATGGAATATTGAGTCCCAGCGCCAAATCGTTGGATATGTGATCACCGCCCACCGCGAAGACATTGGCATAATAAATGGAATAGTTGTGGTAGACCGCGTAGGAGGTTGACCCGCCGCCTACGTCCATCAGCAGCACGCCCTCTTTTTTTTCCTGATCCGTCAGCACCGCGTGGCCCGCGGCAATCACGGAGAAACAAATGTCCTGCACGGTGAACCCGGCATCATTCACGGCGCGGCCATGATTTTCTATCATCGTGGTGTCGGCGCTGATGAGGTGCACCGGCGCCTCGATACGCGCGGCCTTCTTGCCCAAGGGATTGGCAATGCCGCTGTGGCCGTCAAGGCAATATTCCTGCGGGATGGCATGCACGCATTCGCGGCCTTTTTCGGCCCCGTTGCTCCTGGCTTTCTCGACCAGCTCCTTGAGGTGCCGCTGCGTGATCGTGTCATCACCATCAATAATGTTGAGCACGGCACTGGCAGTAATCCCGTGCACATGCGCGCCGCCGATGTTGATATGAACCGCTGTAACTTCCTGGCGCGCCTGCCGCTCGGCCTCTTCAATCGCACCGCGAATCACGGGGGCCAAGGCGGCGCTGTTCACAATGACACTCTTGCGCACGCCCTCCGAGGGACGTGCTCCGGCGCCCAGCAGATGAATGCCGTGCTCCGGATGGCACCGCGCAATCACTGCGCGCACCTGCGACGTGCCGATGTCCAACGCGTTGATGAAAAATTCATGTCGTGCCATGGCAGTTCCTTGTCATTACAGCGCCAGGGGTGTTACCACTACATCGTGAAAGCGCAGATCAATTACCTGGGCGTTGATGCGCTGGGCGCGCAGGCGTTCGACCGTGGCGACGAGGCGCAGGACGATGTCCAGCGAATACACGTCACCAAGACGAATTTCATCTATCGTGGCGGTTTGCACAATGATCATGCCGGGCTGATCGAAACGCACGCGTGTGATATTCAGGAAGACACGTTGTTGCACCCGCAGCAAGGCGTCAACAAAGCGCATCGCGACGGGGACTCGCGGGTCATTCACGTTCACGCCGGGCTGATACGTGACGCGCGGCAGGCCGGTGAGTTTTGGCAGGTGCAGGGCATGCTCCATCTTGCGTTCCGAGAGCATGCGGCCTTCGCGGTCAATCGGAATATCCGGCTCAGTGCCTGGCGTGATGATGACCGCTACCGGCTCGCGTTCAACAATACTGATCTCCAGTGTGTCGGGGTGGCGCTTGACGATGGAGACGCTGGCAACATCGGGATGACGCAGAATGCGGCGTTCGATCGGCTCGAGCGAAGTCGCGTAAATATTCATGTTTGGCTTGACACCGGCCAGCACCTTGATTTCATCATCAGTGATCGTGCGCACGCCCAGTTTGGGGACGTAGATGCGGCGGATTACAAAACTGGGGTGGCGCAAGGCGCGCTGCAGCGCATAATGGGCGCCGTAGATAATCCCGGCGAGCATCAAGACCACCAGCATCATCACGACCATATTGAGCACGGCGCGCAGCAGGCGCTGGCGTATCACGCCGGGGCGGCGCGCGACGTGCTTGTTGATGTTGAGCGCACGCGGTGTCATGCGGCCTGCTCCGGTGCATCCACCAAGGCGTGAGCGGCAGCCGAGATCGAGCCCGCGCCGAGAAACAGAATCACATCATCCGGCTTCGTCATGCGTGCCAGCGCGGGCCGAATCGCATCGAGCGTCGGCGCAAATTGCGCAGCGGGCACAAAACGTTTGACGGCCTCGAAGAGTGTCGCGCCGGTAACAGGACCCGGCGGCTCGCTGGCGCTGAACACATCCGTGATAATCACGCGTTCAAGCGGCGCGAGGACGGTAACAAACTCATCCAGCAGCGCGGCAGTACGTGTGTAACGGTGCGGCTGGAAGACCACAATCAGCGGGCGCCCGAGCAGGCGCACCGCGGCCACCGTGGCGGCGATTTCGCGCGGGTGATGGGCATAGTCGTCAATCACCAGTGCGCCCCGGTACGTGCCCAGCAGTTCCATGCGCCGGCGCACGCCGTGGAACGCGGCGCACGCTCGCTGGATTGCTTCCAGTTCCGCGCCGGCATACCGCGCCGCCGCGATGGCGTGCAGCGCGTTGCTGATGTTGTGGCGGCCGGGCAGGCCCAAGGTAATGCGCACTGACTCGCACGGCAAACTCACCGTGAAGGACGATGACCACGGCTCCAGCACGATGTCATGTGCCGTGACGTCAGCGGGCGCGTCCAGCGCACAGGAAATGCGCGTAGCGATATGCCGCGCATCGCGCGCGAGGGCGGCCACACGCGCGTCGTCGGCATTGTAAATCAATGCGCCGTCCGGCCGCACACGTGCCAGATAGCGGGCAAAGGCCGCGCTGATGGCATCTACATGAGGATAGAAATCCATGTGATCGGCGTCAATGTTGAGGACCAGCGCGATCTGCGAATCAAGCAATTCAAACGAACCGTCACTCTCGTCACTTTCCACGACGATCCACTCGCTGTGGCCGTCGCGGAAATAGCCGCCGAACGCGGGCACATCACCGCCGATCAACGCCAGCGGATCAAGCCCGGCAGCTTCGAAGAGCAGCGCGGTAAGAGCAGAGGTCGTCGTCTTGCCGTGGGTCGCGGCCACAGTGACGCCGCGCATGCGGTTGACAAGCAGGGCGAGGAGCTGGCCGCGGCGCAGGCAGGGAATGCCGCGCGCCTGTGCGCGCAGCCACTGGGGATTGTCGGGCGCGATGGCCGCGCTGTAGACAAAGACATCGGCGTCGTCCACCAGCGACGCATCATGGCCGGCGGCGCAGGGAATGCCGGCGGCGCGCAACACGGCCAGCGCTTTCTGCCCGGCGGCATCAGCGCCGCTGACACGCAGGCCGCGGCGCGCCAGTACATGCGCCAGCGGGTTCATCCCCGCCCCGCCGATGCCGCAGAAAAAGATGCGGGTGCCCGGCGCCAGCACGGCGCGGGATGTGTCGGTTATGTGAGTGTTCGTATACATTGGTCAATAAAATCAAGCAAACGTTCGGCAGCGTCCGGCACGGCGTACGCGCGGGCGGCAGCGCCCATGGCAGCACGCCGCGTGTGGTCGCGCAACAGCTCGCGCACAGCGCCGGCGAGTTGCGCGGCATCCAAGCCGGCCTCTTTGACCAGCAAGGCAGCGCCGTGTTCCGCCAGCACGGCGGCGTTGGCATCCTGATGGCCCTCCGTGGCGTGCGGAAATGGCACGAGCACGGAGGCCACACCCCGGGCGCAGATTTCGCTAATCGTCAACGCGCCGGCGCGCGCGATCACCAGATCCGCCCGGCGGTACAGCACCCCCATGCGCTCGTAAAACGCCGCAACAAACGCCGGGATGCCCGCCGCGGCATAGCGCGCGCGCACCTGGGCGGCATCGGCATCGCCCGCCAGATGGATAACCTGTACGCGCACCCCGCTGGCACAGACGTCACGCACCGCGTCTGGTACAAGCAGGTTGAGCCGGCGCGAGCCCTGGCTGCCGCCGAGCACGAGCAGCGTGCAGACATCTGGCAGCAACCCTGGCAACGCCTGTGGCGCGCGCTGCACATCTTCCAAAAATGCGCGCCGCAATGGATTGCCGCTGCAGCACACGCGTTCCGGGTGCAGGCGCAGCGTGCGCGCATGGCGGAATTCGTCATGACCGCTTTCCAAGCCATAGGCCAGCCGCGCCCCAAGCCGCACAAGCAGGCGCACCGTCTTCCCCGGCACGGCGTTGGCTTCATGCACTACCACGGGCCGGCGCAAACACACGCCTGCCAGCATGAGCGGGAACGAGACGTAGCCCCCAAAGCCCGCAATCACTGCAGGGCGCATGCGCCGCACCAGCCGGAACGCGCTGAACACACCGCGCAGGTTGACCAGCGCACAGCGCAGCACGCCGCGCAGCCCCGGCCGCAGCGGCGCGGCAGGCAAGGCGGCAAAGCGCACGCCTGCGGCGCGCGCCATGCGCTCTTCAAGTGAACCCGCCCGGCCGACATACCAAAGAACAAGCTGCGGCGCCCGCGCCTGCCATGCTTCGCACAACGCCAGCGCCGGTGTAATGTGGCCTCCCGTGCCGCCCCCAGAGACCATCACACAGGCGGGCGCACCTTCAGATGAGCGTCGTCTCACGGCCGCGCATCTGTGCGGGCTCATGCCGCAGGTGACGCTGGTTATACACAATGTTTAACAGCAGTCCGCACGCGGCCAGCGTCATCACCATGCTTGAACCGCCATAACTGATAAATGGCAGTGCGATGCCCTTAGTCGGCAAGCAGCCGGTGACCACCCCAATGTTAATCACGCATTGCAAACTTAACAACGTCAGGATGCCTGTCGCCACCAGATGGCCGAACATGTCCTCGATCTGCCGTGTCAAGCGGTGCATGACATAAAACAACGCCATGAACAGCACGATCAGGGTGGCGGCACCGGCAAACCCCAGTTCCTCGCCCACAATCGCAAAAATGAAGTCGGTATGCGCTTCGGGCAGGTAATGCTTTTTCTGTACGGACATGCCTAGGCCCACGCCGTTGATGCGCCCTGAACCAATCGCAATCAACGATTGTCGAATCTGGAACCCAGTGCGCTGCGGATCGGCGTCAGGATTGAGGAACGTGAGCATGCGGCCCATGCGCGCAGGTGACGTGATGATCTCATAGACAACGAACGGAATGCCCAGCAACACCAGCGCAACCAGGTTCCACAGCCGTGTGCCCGCGACGTAAAACAGCACCAACACCGTCACCACAATCACGATCGGCGTGCCCAAATCCGGCTCGATCGCAATCAACGAGACGGGCACCATGCTGATCAACAAGGGCACACCCACGCCGCGCACGAAGCGTTCCACATGACGGCGCTGGCGTGCCAAACGGTCGGCAACGAAAATAATCACAGCGTACTTGGCAAACTCTGACGGCTGCACCGTAAAGCCGCCGATGGACACCCAGCGTCTCGCATGGTTGACCGTGCGGCCAATACCGGGCACCAGCACCAGCACCAGCAGCAGCGTGGCGGCAATCAGCAGCAGCCAGCTGATGCGCTGCAGACGCTGATAGTGCACCAGCCCCGTGACTACGGCAGCGGCCATGCCCGCCGCGATCCACAACAGCTCGCGCTTAAAAAAGTACAGCCGGTTGTGGAACACGTCCTGCGCATAGAAGACGCTTGACGAATACGTCATCAATACGCCGTATGCCAGCAGCATCAGCACAATGGCGATGAACAACTCCGGCATTAACCTGTCATACCAGCGCGTCATAACACGTTATTTTTTTGGCACCAGAATCTTTTGACCAATCTGCAGGCGCGAATCACTCGTGTCGTTGAGCGCCATCAATTCCTGCGCTGATATGCCATACTTGCGCGCGATCTTCCAGTACGAATCTCCCGCTTCTACTGTGTACGTGTCGGTGGCAACATCACGGATGGGAGTGCTCGTGCCGGCGGGTGCGCCGCCCGCAACAGGCAACCTGCCGGGATCAGGACTGGTGCTGTCCGGCGGGGTTGTGGGCGCGGGTGAAACGGGCGCCGGTGCGCCAGCCGGCGGCGCCGGCTTCACGGCCACCGGGACGGTCAGCACTTGCCCGATTTGCAGCACTGTGGAACGCGTCATGCCGTTGGCCGCTGCCAGTTCGCTCACGGAACAGCCATACTTGCGGCTGATGCTCCACAGCGAATCGCCACGCACTACCGTATGGCGCTGATACCCGCCGGACGGCAGTGGTGTGCGATACGCGTCAGGATAATAGCCCGTCGGGGTGCTGATGGGCAGCGGGCCCGTGTCCATACGCGGCAAGGCGGGCGCGGCGGCTTCGCGCGCCATCGTGTCCATATCGACGCCCGCCAAGGTACCCGCCGCCGCACCACCAGGCATCGTGCCGGGTGTCGCACCAACTGCCGTGCCGGGGGGTGTGCCGGGCGTTGTCCCCGGCGTGCCGCTGGCCGCCGCGCCAATCTGTGTTTCCACGGCTGGCACATCAAGATCAGCCAGAATGCTCCCGGTGTCTTGCACCAGATCGCGCGTGTCAACAAGCGGCTCGTCGAGACCAGTGACAGAGCCGCCGCCCGGTTCGGTGACAGGCGGTTTGAGCCGCTCATCCGTTTCTACCAGCACAGGTTTCTGCATCTCGATTTCGTCCACATACGCAACGGTGGACGCGGCGCCGGTTGGTGTGCCAGCGTCTTGCTCAACATTGATGATCGTGCCGCCAGCCGTCAGCAAATCCTGGTCAATGATCGCTTCGACACTGTCCTCGTCGGTCATCTCTAGCGCGATATCCGTCCGGCCGCGCTCGCGCGCACAGCCCAACAAAACCAGCGCACACAGGATGCTCAGTGCCAGCCAGCGGGGTGAAGTACTAGGGTTCATCGCGGGTTCCTCATCGTAGGTTACAAACGTTCCAGATATTCACGCGCGCAGCGGCGGAAATCGTTGCCGCGTTCTTCAAAATCGTTGTACATGTCATAGGAAGCGCACCCGGGCGAGAGCAATACACTTGTGCCGGGCGCCGCGCCATCAGCGGCCTTGGCGACGGCATCGGCCATGCTGTCGGCAAATACGAGTGGTGCGGCCTCGCGCAGCGCTGCGGCTACCTTTTCCCGCGCATCGCCAAACGCCACGACCCTCACGGCTTTCTCTTTCACCAGCGGAATTGCAGCGCTGAAATCGCCACCTTTGTCATAGCCGCCGGCCAGCAAAACCAGCGGTGCCGGTGTGGCTTCCAGCCCTTTGAGCATTGCGTCAATATTGGTCGCCTTTGAATCATTGATGAAGACCATGCCACGGCCCTCGGCCACGCGCTCCAGACGGTGGGGCAGGCCGTTAAACGTGCGCAATCCTTCACACACCAGATGGCTGGGTATGTGCAAAATGCGCGCTACGGCGCAGGCTGCCAGCATGTTGACCGTGTTGTGCGCGCCGCGTAAACGTGTCTCTGCCAGCGTGCCGTGCGACTGGCGGATGCCGTTGAACACCGTCACGAGTTCCGCGCCGTCCAGCAGCGCGCCGCACGGCTCTTCGCGCGAGGCGCGCCATGCGCCACGTTCGTCCAGCCACACGCGCTGAACGTCGCGCTCGTTGAGATACGGGGCGGTGATGGCGCGGTCATGCTGCCAAATCACTGCCCAATCGCCGCGCGTCATGTTCATGAAGATGCGGCCCTTGGCCGCCGCGTAGGCCTCCATCGTACCATAGCGGTCGAGATGGTCGGGCGTGAGATTGAGCCACACCGCCACGTATGGTTTGAAGGTGGCCACCGTTTCGAGTTGAAACGAACTGATTTCCAGCACCAGCGTGTGCTGCGACGTCATGTGTTCCACCACGCCGGAGAGCGCTTGGCCGATATTGCCGGCCACGACAACGGGCAGGCCGGCCGTGGCCAGCACATGGCCGGTCAGCGCGGTGGTGGTCGTCTTGCCATTCGTGCCGGTAATGGCGACAATGCGGGCCGTGGTATGGCGCACGGCAAACTCGACTTCGCTAATCACGGGAATCCCACGTGCCCGCGCCCATTGCAGCGGCGCAGCGTGATCGGGCACGCCCGGGCTGGTAACCACAAGGTCCACGCCTTGAATGCACGCCGTGGTGTGGCCGCCAAGCTCCACCCAGACGCCGCGCGCGCGCAACTGCTCGGCCAAGCGCCGCACGCGCTCTTCCGCGCCCGGATGTGCGTGCGCACTGCTGCCATTATCAGACACTTTCACCTGATACCCGAGCTGTGCCGCAAGCTGCGCGGCCGCAAAGCCGCTCCGTGCCAATCCTATGACGGCAATTCTCATGCCTTGTTTCTCACAGTGCTACTGACACCAACATACGATGGCGCGGACGCGGCGCCCCGGGCGTGGCGCCCGGCCGCGCCGCTTGCCCGTCGCTCTCATCACCAATGCCCATGGCTGCCGGTACATGCGCGGCCGTGTGCGTGCCGTGTGCCACATCAACATGCGGTGCTCCTATTGCAGTTTAATGGTTGCGATGCCCATCAACGCACAGATCAATGCCAGAATCCAAAAACGAATCGTCACGCGCGTCTCCGGCCAGCCGCGCATTTCAAAATGATGATGAATCGGCGCCATGCGGAACAGCCGCTTGCCTTTGCGCAAACGAAATGAGCCGACTTGCAGAATCACCGACAATGCTTCCATCACGAACACCCCGCCGATAATCAGCAGCAACATCTCTTTGCGGATGGCCAGCGCCACCATGCCAATCGCGCCGCCCAGCGCCAAACTGCCGGTGTCGCCCATGAACACCATGGCGGGATGCGCATTGTACCAGAGGAAACCCAGCCCTGCGCCCACCAGCGCGGCGCAGAACACCGTCAGTTCACCGGCGTACGGAGAGTGGTAAATATACAAATACTGCGCGATCTTGACGTGCCCCACCGCATAGGCAAGCACGGTATAGGCCAGGGCGCAAATCGTCACCGAACCGATTGCCAGCCCATCCAGCCCGTCCGTCAGATTCACGGCGTTGGAGGCGCCCACAATCACCAGCACTGCCAGCACGAGCATGCCCCAGCCCATGTTGCTTACCACGGGATGCTTGTAGAAGGGCACATAGAGCGGCAGATTCTTATCCACATACATCAGAATGAGCGCGGCAACGATTGCCACCAGCGCCTGCACCAGCAGCTTGGCGCGCGCGTGCAGGCCAAGCGAACGCTTGTGCCGCACCTTCAAATAGTCGTCGGCAAAGCCCAGCGCGCCCAGCGCAACAAATACACCCAACGTCAGCCAGACATACACATTTGTCCAGCGCGCCCAGACCAGCGTCGCGAGCACCACACTGGCGATGATGAGCACGCCGCCGATGGTCGGCGTGCCCTGCTTGTTCTTGTGAATCAGATGCAACGGCGGACACTCGTCTTTGCGGATTTCCTGGCCCACTTTGAGGCGGTAGAGCCAGCGAATCAAATACGGGCCCAGCAGCACACTCAGAACAAACGCGGTGATGGCAGCACCGCCTGCGCGCACCGTGATGTAGCGCACCACGTTGATCGGTGTCCATACCGAGACCAGATGTTCATACAGCAAGTAGATCATGTGCGCGTGTCTCCGTGGTGGTCATGGAAAACACACACAGACAGGGAGGCTCCCCGCGGGAGCGGGGAGCCGTGCCCAAGGCGTGGCACGCGAGCCAGCGGTTTGTGTTTGGTTTCGGTGAGGGGGATTGGCGAGGGAGCCCGGCGTGCCGATCCACCTTGTTCCTGTCTATGTATAGTTGTTGCCTTCATCTGCATTGGTATGGTGCCGGCGTGGCCATGCACGGCGCACGCCGCAAAGCATTAAGCACGTCTTCCAAATGAGCGCGGCGCGAGCCTTTCAGCACCACGCAGTCGCCGTCGTGCACAAGCCCGGCCACCAACGCCGCTGCATGCGCCGCATCGCGCGCCTCGAATATATGCGCTCTGTCCATGCCTGCATCACGGGCGCCCGCGATGACATCGGCTGCGTGGGCGCCCATCACAATCAATTCGTGTACGCCCGTGCGTGCCGCCGCGACCCCCACGTCATAATGACACTGCGGTGCGGCCGCTCCCAGCTCGTGCATTTCTCCCAGCAGGGCGATATGCCGGCCGCCACCCGCGTGCGTTGCTAACACATTCAAAGCTGCCAACATCGACTCCGGATTGGCATTGTAACAGTCAATGATCACATCAACACCGCCAATGCGCTCGCGCTGGCAGCGCATTTGCACCGGCGCAAAGCGCGCCAGCACCTCCGCCGCGCTGGACAGCGCGTACGCAGGCTCCACCGCGCGCACGGCGGCCAGCGCTGCCGCCGCGTTAACCGCGTTGTGCACGCCCGGCAACCCCAAGGCCAGCTCGCGGGATTCATTCCCGCAATGCACCATACAACGCGTGCCATCCACGCCGCTGTGGCGCACTTCGCAGCGCACGTCGGCCTGCGGCGTGATGCCAAAACTGATCACCCGCGCGCCGTGCGCTTCTGCCGCGCGGCGCATCTCATCAAAGTAGATGCTGTCGCGCGGCGCAATCAGCGTCCCGCCCGGTATCAGCCCCGTCAGTATCTCAAGTTTCGCAGCCAGCACGTGCTCAACCGTCTGCAGAAACTCCAGGTGGCCGCGGCCAATGTTCGTAATCACCGCCACACTCGGCGCCGCAAGGCGCGACAGCACCGCAATCTCGCCCACATGATTCATGCCCATCTCAATCACGGCATGACTGTGCGTCTCTTTCAAACGCAGCAGCGTCATCGGCACGCCCACGTGATTGTTGTAATTCCCTTCGCTAAAGAGCGGCTCGCCCGCGCGTGCGAGCAACGCCGCCACCATTTCCTTAACTGTCGTTTTGCCGTTCGTGCCCGTAATGCCGATCACCGGCATGGCAAAGCGGTTGCGATGATATGCCGCCAGCGCGTGATACGCTGCAAGCGTGTCATCCACGACGTAGTGCGGCACCGCCATATCGGGTTCGCTTTCAACCATCACGGCGGCGGCGCCCCGCCGCATCGCGTCCGGCACAAACTGGTGGCCGTCGTAATTCTCGCCGCGCAAGGCGACGAACAGCGCGCCGGCTTGCAGTGTGCGCGAATCGGTGCTGACGCTGGTGACCATCTTCACGGCGCCGTTGGCGCGTGCCATGGTCGCCTGCAGAATCTCGTCATGCGTGAACACGGGCGGCCTCCAGCTCGGCCAACACCGCGCGTGCAGCGGTGCGGTCATCGTAGGTATAAAACACGCGGTTGATCTCCTGGTACGTCTCGTGCCCTTTGCCGGCGATCAAGATGACATCACCCGGGCGCGCCGCGGCACACGCCCGCGCAATGGCCGCCCGGCGGTCAAGCTCAACGGCATACGGCGCCTGGCGCATGCCGGCGCAAATCTCTTGCGCAATCGCCTGTGGGTCTTCGCTGCGCGGATTGTCACTCGTCACGATGACATGATCCGCCAGTTCTTCGGCTGCCGCCCCCATGCGAGGCCGTTTGCCGCGGTCGCGGTCGCCGCCGCAGCCAAACACGGCCCACAGCGCTCCATGGGTGATCTCACGCAGGCATTGCAACACGTTGCGCAGCGCGTCATCGGTGTGGGCATAGTCCACTACCACGGTGATCCCCAGATTATTGGCGATGAATTCCAAGCGGCCGGGCACGGCTGGCATCCGTGCAGCCGCGGCGATCATCGCCTCGGCAGATACACCGCATGCCGCGGCCGCTGCCATCGCGCACAGCACGTTCGCCACATTGTGCCGCCCAAGAAGATTGATTCTCACGCTCCGGTAGGTCGTGCCCTGCCAGTGCAGGTCAAACGTGCATCCAGTCGGAGAAAGCTGCAACGCTTCCGCACAAATGGCCGCACCGCGCATGCCTGTAATGCTGAGCGTGAACGGCTCGATGTGCAGACTGCGCACTTCGCGCGCCAAACGCTGCCCCCACGCGTCGTCTATCCTCACAATCGCCGCCGGCCCCGGCACCCGCGGTGTGGAGGTGATGTGGTCAAACAACATGCGTTTGGCGCGGTAGTACTCTTCCATCGTGCGATGGAAATCGAGATGGTCTTGCGTTAGATTGGTAAACACCGCGGCGTCAAATGCCAGATTGCCAATACGCTGCTGAACCAAGGCATGGCTGGACACTTCCATGACCACCGCGCGCGCGCCGGCCGCCGCCATCTGATGCAGCAGGCGGTGCAGCTCAAACACGTCCGGCGTCGTGCGTGCGGCTGGAATGCTGCGCGCGCCAAATTCATAGACAACCGTCCCAAGCAATCCGCACGGCCAGCCGGCCTGTTCAAGCAGGTAGCGTGTCAAATACGCGCTGGTGGTTTTGCCGTTCGTGCCGGTGATGCCTATCAACGCGCACGCCGGCTGGCCGTAAAAGCGCTGCGCGAGTTGCGCCAACGCGGCCGGAGAACACTCCATGCGCACCACGGCGGCATGCTCGGGGAGCGCGCCCACGGCATCCATGCACAGCACGGCGGCGGCGCCACGTTGCACTGCATCAGCCGCAAAGCGATGCCCGTCCGTCACGGCGCCTTTGCACGCGACAAATGCATAGCCCTCGCGCACCTGGCGGCTGTCCAGTGCCAGCCCGGTGATCTCGCGCTGCAGGGAGCCGCTGACGCGCTGGTGTGGCAACGTATGGAGCAAGTCACTGAGCTTCATCACATCGCATGGGCAACGGTTGTCTGTGAATGCTCGCCCGGCAGTGGCGCCGGCTCATCTTGTGGCACCTTTAAATAGGTCAACGCTTCGCTGCAAATCTTCTGAAACACCGGCGCCGCGATCAACCCGCCATAATACTGGCGCGTGTGAGGTTCATTCAACATCACCACCGCGCACAAGGCAGGCCGGTGCGCAGGCACAAAGCCGGTAAACGATGCCACATACGAGCGCGTATACCGCCCGCCGCGCGCAATCTGTGCCGTGCCGGTTTTGCCCGCCACTTTGTAGCCGGGAATGTCCGCCAGCCGCCCTGTCCCGTCATCGTCTGTCACACTGCACAACGCCGCGGTGATCATGGCGCATGTATTCGACGAAATCACCTGCTCATCCAGCACCAGCGGCTCAAAATAGTTGAACGCGCGCGCCTCCGGCGAGAGCACCCCCTTGGCCGTCTGAATGCGCCGCACCAGCGTGGGCTGCACGCGCCGCCCATGGTTGGCAATAATCCCATACGCCTGCAGCATCTGCAAACTCGTTACACCAATCTCATGCCCCATCGGCAGCGCCACCATGGAATGACGTGTCCACTGCGCCACCGGCCGCAACAAGCCCGGCGACTCACTCACAATCAGCGGCGTGCGCGTGCGTGCCCCAAAGCCGAACCGCGTCAGAAAATCGTAATACACCTGCGGGTCAAACTGTTGCGCGATCTTCGCCGCTCCAATATTGCTTGAGTATTGGATCACCTGCCGAAAGGTGATCGTGCCGAACGGATGATCATCATGCAACGTGTAGCTGGGCAACGCCTGCCACACGCCGTTTTCACAGTAGATGGGGGTGCTCAAATCCATCACTCCCAGCTCAAGCGCGATCGCCCCGGTAAATGCTTTCATCGTCGAGCCCGGCTCATACACATCTATCGCGGCATGATTGCGGAAGCGCCCTGCGCTGATCGCCGCGCGATCGTTCGGATCGAACGGCGGCCACAGTGCGTAGGCCAGAATATGCCCCGTGCGCGGGTCCATCAGCAGCGCCGCCGCGTTCGTCGGCTGGTGTTCCGCGCACGCCGCGGCCAGCTCCCGCTCCGCCACATGCTGCAGGTACTCATCGATCGTCAGATACACATCATGGCCGTCTTCGGGCTCGCACAGCGAAAGTTTGTCGACCCACTCCGGTGCCACGTAAATCCGCCGCTTGTTGTCGCGCCGCGCCATCAAGTAGCCGTCAACACCGCCCAAATAGCGCTCGGCCGCCAGCTCGATCCCCTCGGCCCCGCGCCCCTCCGCGTTGCAAAATCCCAGCACGTTGCCGAACAATGCGCCTTTCGGATACACGCGGTGCTCCAATTCTTCCACCATCACCCCTTGCAATTCGCGCCGCTTGATCAGCACGCGCACCTGCATCGCCTGGGCGTCGCTGAGCTGCTTTGACAGCCACACAAAGCGCCGCGCCCTGTTGGTAATGCGCCCATACACCTGCTCGTAGGCCAGGCCCGTGATCTCTGACACCACTCGCGCCGTCCGTGCCGCATCCGCAATCATCCCCGGGTCCGCCCACAGCGCCGGGCGCGCCACCGACATCGCCAGCACGCTCCCATTCCGGTCGTAAATTTTCCCGCGCCACGCCAGAATGCGCACGCGCTGATTATGCTGAATGCGCGCGCGCCTCGTATACAAATCAAAGCGCCGGCATTGCAAATCATATAGCCGCAGCAGCAAGACCACGCACGCCGCCATCACCATCAGGAACACCCACTGCGCCCGTCTGCGTTGCCCGCTCGCCAGCATGCTACTGCCCCCTCCGCGTGCTCACCATCAGCGTGCCAAATGGCCGCGCCGGCGTCTGGGCACGGTACACTGGTTCGTTGGTCGGCAGCCCCGCAATCATCGCTGGCATCTCTAATCTAATGATGCGCTCGACCCGCGCGACACTCAGCTGCTTGCCAAACTCCTTCAGACGCCGGTTGATATACTCCGGCCGCTGCAATTCCGCCAGTTGACAGCTCAATTGCGCGCTCTGATTCTTCGCCTCGGTAATCTCACGCCGCAGATCGTTCAAACGGTACAAAATGGCTGACCGCTCGGTCGCAATTTGCGCCTGCGCCAGATACTGCACCGTCACCACTATCACCACCGCCGCAAAAAACGCCAGCACACGCCAGGCATAGCGCCGCGCTGGTTTCTCCCGCGCGCGTGCCCGCTTCATGGGCAACACCACCGGCCCCTCATACCTCACCGCGCGCTTCATGCCGCCCCCCGCTCAAATCCCCGCAGCTTCGCGCTGCGCGCCCGCGGGTTCCGCCCCACTTCCGCCACACGCGCCTCGATCGGCCGCTTCGTCACCACCACGCCCGCACCCTCAACGCGCTCCCACTGCCGGAACACATGTTTCACCACCCGGTCTTCCCCCGAATGAAAACTAATCACCGCCATGCGCGCCCCCGGCGCCATCACGTGCCGCGCTCCCGCCAGCCCGGCCCGCAGTTCTTCCAACTCGTTGTTTACCGCCATGCGCACCGCCTGAAACGTCCGTGTCGCCGGATGAAGGCGCGACCGCCGCCAGCCCCGCCCATAGTACACGCCCGATACCAGCCGCGCCAGCTCCTGCGTCGTTTCAATCCGCTGCACCGCGCGCCGCCGCACAATCGCCCGGGCAATCGCCGCCGCCAGCGGCTCGCCGCCCGCCTCGCGCAACAACGTGCACAGCGCTTCTTCTGCCCATGTGTTCACCACCTCCGCCGCCGTCAGCCCCTGGCTCTGATCCATGCGCATGTCCAAGCGCGCATCTGCCTGCACGCTGAACCCGCGCGCCGCGTCATCCAGCTGCAGCGACGACACGCCGATGTCAAACAGCACCGCGTCTGCCTGCTCAAATCCATGCGCCGCGGCCAGCGCCGCCACGTTCCCAAACGTGCCCTGCACGCATACCGCGCGCGCGCCAAACCCCGCCAGCCGCTCGCGTGCCAGCCCCAGCGCCGCGCTGTCCCGCTCTATCCCCAATAGCCGCCCGTACGGCGCCGACGCCGCCAGCATCGCCGCCGCGTGCCCGCCCAGACCCAGCGTCGCATCTATGCACGTCATATTTGGTTGTAACCGCAACATTGTCAGTACTTCATCTAGCAAGACCGGTTCATGCACCGCTGCGCCGCTCCGCACATCATCCCCGCTCACGCTGCTCCTTCGCCGTCATCTTGCGGTAATTCTCAAAGTAGTTCTCCATGTCGGCTGCACGCTGCTGTTCCCACCGCTCCGCCGACCATACTTCAAAATACGTCGCCATCCCATTCAGCACAACATCCCCATTGATGCCCGCGTGTTCAAGCATCTTCGGCGACAGTTTGATCCGCCCGTGGGAATCACATTCCTGTAACGGCATACCCGAAAAAAACACGCGCTTGATCGAACGCACCACCGGGTCGAATTCATCCAGCCGCTCCAGCTCCGCCTTGCGCTGCAGATAATGCTCCTCATCATACACCTGCAAGCACCGGTCGGGGCTGTAGGTGATGTAGAACTTCCCGCCGCCCGCGGCGCGGAAGTCGGCCGGCACCGACATGCGTCCCTTCGCATCCACCTTGTAATGAAACTCCCCGGAAAACACCGTGATCACCTTATCTGGTTACACCACCTTTAAAATAATCAAAACAACGAGCCCGCAAAAAAAATTTGCATCTATTATATCCCACTTTTTCCCACTTGTCAAGCCCTGACTAGGCAGAACATCCAAAATATAGTCACTTTTTGGCGCGTTTATATCAACTAAGTCATTACAAATAAGTCACTTGCATAATGTGGGAAGAAGTGGAATGCGTACAACAATGAAAAAAAGCCCTATTTTTTTAAGTATCTCATAATAAATAATTTATAAAATCGCGTGCTTTTTGCAAAAAAAACAAAAACCGCCCAATCCTTCCCCTGGCGTCCATGCACGGCAACGCCTGTGGGATCATGTGGGATACTCCCTCCGTGCTGCTCCTGTCTTGAATTTCACGTTTACACCTTTGACGCGCGTTCATCACCGCACAAACTGTTCCCTCGCGCCAGCACATCTGATCTTGTTTTGCCGCGCACCACTCTGGAACGCGCCTCCATACCCCGGTCTGCCCTCACGCCTTTCTGTTGCTGCAAGAGGCCGCTCCCTCTTTCTTGTCCTCGCTGCACTTCTGCACCATCAACTTGGTATCAAAACATGAGATCTCCTGATGGCGCTGTTTGCATTTTGCGCCCTTTCTTGTTATACTAGCGCATATAATAACCCGTAACTAAGGAGAACCGCTATGGGAAGCATCGGACGTAAAATAGTCGGTATGGACATCAACGAACTGCTCACGCTGCTCAACAAAGCCTACGCCGACGAATGGCTGGCCTACTACCAGTACTGGATCGGCGCCAAAGTCGTGCGCGGGCCGATGAAGGAAGCCGTCATCGCCGAACTTGACCAGCACGCCGCCGACGAACTCAATCACGCCACATTACTCAGCGCGCGCATCATTCAACTCGGCGGCACGCCGTTGATTACGCCGCAAGAGTGGTTCACGATGACCGACTGCGGCTACGACGCGCCGGCCGATCCCTTCGTGCGCACCGTCGTCGAACAGAACGTCAAGGCCGAGCAGTGTGCCATTTCCGTCTACAAAAAAATGATGGACGTGACTGAAGATAAGGACATGGTCACCTACAATCTTGCCTTGACCATCATGCAGGACGAAGTCGAACACGAGGAAGACCTGCAGGCGTTGCTCGAAGATTTCGACATGTTGTTGAGGAGCGTCAAGCACGACAAGTAGCGCCACGCTGCACGTGGTGAAGAAGCTTCTGTTGATTGCCGGGGAGCCGTCGGGCGATCATAGCGGCGCCTATCTCGTGCGCGCGCTGCGCCAGCGGCTGCCCGGCGTGGATATGTATGGCGTGGGCGGCGGTGACATGCAGGCCGCCGGCCTGCGCCTCATCCATAACATTACCGAATTGTCCGTCATCGGCTTGGTGGAGCCGATGATGCATCTGCCGCGCCTCCTCCGCGTGCGCAATGACCTCCTCCGCCACATTGCCGCTGACACGCCGGATGCCGTCATCTTGATTGACTATCCGGGCTTCAATTTGCATCTGGCCAAACGCATCAAGCGCCGTTGGCCGCACGTGCCGGTCATCTATTTCATCAGCCCGCAAATCTGGGCCTACTGGCACTGGCGCATCCATACCATCCGGCGGGTGGTGGATTTGATGCTGGTCATGTTTCCGTTCGAAGTGGATGTGTATGAGAAGAACGGGCGCTTTGTCACAACGCCACAAGGTGTGCGCGTGGACGGGCCGGGCTGGCGCCGCCCCGCGCCGCTGCAGGTGCGCTGCGTCGGCCATTGGATTACGGCCAAGATCGCGCAGTTCCGCCCCGATCCTGCCTTTCGGCAACGCGAGCGCATCCCGCAAGGCCGCACCGTGATTGCCATTCTGGCCGGCAGCCGCCACAATGAAATCACCACCATTTTCCCCGTCATGCTGCAGGCCGCTGAACACCTGCGGCGCGCGCATCCGGAGTTGTTGTTTGTTATTTCATGTTCACGGCCGGCATTGCGGACGCTCCTCCAAACTGTTATCGCCCGCGCCGCTATCGCGGATTTCGACGCCGCTTACCGCATCACTGACTCCGCCATGTATGATGTGCTGCACCACGCCCACATCGTGATTGCCAAGTCGGGCACATCTGCGTTTGAAGCGGCACTTTTTCACAAACCGGTAATCGTACTGTATCGCATCAACTGGTTCTCAGCACTGGCGCTCCGCCTGCTGGCACGCATTCCCTTTGTCAACCTGGCCAATATTATCGCCGGCCGCGCGATTGTGCCGGAACTGCTCCAGGAGCAGATGACGCCTGCACGCGTGGCCTCCGCCGTCGAAGCATACCTGGGCGATCCAGCCCTCTATCAGCGCACAGTGCGCGCACTTGAGCAGGTGCATGACTCCCTCGGCCACGGCGAAGCCGGCGCGCGCGCGGCGCAAGAGATCATCTCCTTTATGACCTCACGCGCGGCATCATGACACTCCCGATTGTCATCACCCCCGGCGATGCCGCGGGCATCGGGCCGGAAGTGGCGCTCAAAGCCGCGTTGGAATTTGGCGTTGACAAATTGTTCTTTGCCGGCCCGCGCTGGCTCTGGCAACAGGCGGCACAGCAGTTCAGCGTGCCAGCGCCGGATCAGATCATGCCCGTGCCCGCGTTGCGCGGCGTGCGGCCCCAGCGCGTCCGCTACGGCCACGTCTCAGCCACCTGGGGGCGCGTCGCCCTCGAATGCGTGCGCGCTGCGGCGCAGGCCTGCATCGCCGGCACTGCCGCCGCGCTCGTCACCGCGCCGCTCACCAAAGCCGGCATACACGCTGCCGGCTATCACTACCAGGGCCACACGGATTTCCTGGCTGACATCACGCGCGCGCCGCGCCATGCCATGATGCTCTCCACCGGCCGCCTGCGCGTCATGCTGGTCACCATCCACCAAGCCTTGCGTTCGGTCGCGGAATGCCTCACTGCCGAACGCATACGCACGACCATCGAACTGGCTCATCTCGCCTGCTCTCAACTAGGTATCGCACATCCGCGCATCGCTGTCTGCGCCCTCAATCCCCACGCCGGCGAAAACGGCGCCTTTGGCACGGAAGAACGCGATATCATCACACCTGCAATTGTTGCCACAGCCCACCTCAATGCCTCGGGGCCATACCCTGCCGACACCGTTTTCTTGCGCGCGCACCGCGGTGAGTTCAACATCGTGGTCGCCATGTATCACGACCAGGGGTTGATTCCCATCAAGCTGCTCGGCTTTGAACGCGGTGTCAACTCCACCATCGGTTTGCCGATCGTGCGTACGTCGCCCGATCACGGCAGCGCCTATGATATCGCCGGCCGCGGTATCGCAGACCACCGTGCAATGCTGGCCGCGCTGCGCATGGCCGCGCGCCTCGCCCGCCACTGCCCGGCCGCATGAACGCCGCAGCGCCCCCCGCTCCACTCGACATCTACCGGCTATCTTGCCTGCGTGAAGTACTGGCGTCGCAGGGCGTGCGCCTTAAACAATCCCTCGGCCAGAATTTCTTGCACGACCGCAACGTAATCGAAAAGATCGTCCGCTTTGCCGGCATTCACCCCGGCGATACCGTGCTCGAAATCGGCGCCGGCATCGGACATCTGACGCTCGCGCTCGCGCGCCCAGCCGCGCGCGTCGTAGCCGTGGAAACCGACGCACGCCTCATCCCCCTGCTCACCGAAATCCTTGCGCCTCTGCCCAACGTCACTATCATCCATGCCGATATTCTCGCCCAGCCCCTTGCGTCTTTCTGTTCGCACCATGCCCTGGCCCCTACCGTGCTTGCCGGTAACCTTCCCTATTACATCACCACACCGCTTGTGGAGCAAATCATCACCTCAGGCCTGCCGCTGCGCTCCTTCACCTGCACCGTGCAGCAGGAAGCGGCGGAACGCCTCACAGCGCTGCCCGGCCAGCGCGGCTACGGCCCCGCCGCCATACTGCTGCGCCTCTGGGGCACGCCGGCCATCGGCGGCGCCATCGCGCCCGGGTGTTTTTTCCCCCGGCCCGCCGTGCATTCGCGCACGGTGTTCTTCCGCGCCCATCAACCGCCGCTGGTACCCCCCGCACTTTGGCAACCGGTTGCACACCTCCTCCACACCGCGTTTCGCCAGCGCCGCAAAACCCTCGCCAATGCCCTCGCCGCGTTGTGCCACCGCGGCCAGGATGCCGCCGCATGGCTGGCCGCCGCCGGCCTGCCGCCCGCCGCCCGCGCCGAACAGCTCGAACCCCACGCCTTTCTCCGCCTGGCCGCCTGCGCTCCCCTCCCGCTCTTCCCGCATCATTGGTCTCCGCCTGCGCCACAAAACTCACTTGCCCCCGCGCCCGCCAGCAGCACCGCCCCCGCTCCATGCGCTTCGCCCGGCGCAAACTCTCGCACGTGATACCGCCCCGCGTGTTCCGGCTGCAACATCCCCGGCCCCGGGCACGCATGCAACACCTCCCCGTCCTCCGTCACACATGCCGCCAAACCTGCCCACGCGCGATTCACAACCGGCATATACGTGTCGCGCGGCAGTATCCCCTCCCCCACCGCCCGCGCCAGCACATACGCTATCATCCCCGTCCCGCTCGATTCCGCCGGGCTCATGTCCGCCGGCGCGCTCAATACCATTGCGCTGCGCGCGGATGCAGCACCGCGCCCTGTGCGTCGCGCGCAATCTGCGCCATATACACGCGCGACGCCGCCACAAACGCCGCATGATATGCCGCCCCCCGCAGCCGCACAATCTCCCAGATCAACAACGTGAACGGCGGCCTTCCACCCGCCGGCTGCCGTTCCGCCGTCCAGCCCCGCCGCGCCGCAATCTCTCACACAGATTCTACGTAACGTTCCTCGCCTGTCACCTCGCCCAACGCCGCCAACCCCTCTAATGTCACATCCAGCGGGTACGAACCCCACACGGGTATTCCCGCGCGCAACACCCGTTCCGCCACACGCCGCGCCGCGGCCAGCATGCACGCCGCCCGCTCGTTGCTCGTATTGTTCCGCGTCTGCATGCCCTATTGGAGCATTCCCTGCCGCTGCCCTCAAGTTGCACGCCCCGGCGCCTTTTTGATACAATAAGGGGCGAAAAGCTGATATTTTGATGGACTACTCTCATCTCAAACTACTCGAATTGCGCCGCGCGGCATTCTATCGCACGGTGCAGTTCCTCGTTGCCATTCCCATCAACGCCTTCATGATGGTCACGCTAGACAACCCGGGCGGGCTGTTCGGCGCACGCAATCAACTGACCACCCCTGATGTGGCCATCTGGAGCATCTTTTGTGCCCTGGGCTTTGCAGGCATGCTGTTCATGCGGCGGCCGTGCAAAATCGGCTTCTACCTCTACGCCGCCGCGTTCCTTAGTCTGGTGCCGTGGTGCATCCTCACCTTTCCTCATGATTGGCTCATGAGCCTTATCGCCATCATGATCAACGGCGGCATCGGAGCCAGCATTGTTTACAAAACCCGCCAGCGTTACCGCACTCCCGCGCCCGCGCGTGTGGCCGAATCCGACATGTTCGGCCGCTGGGGCCCGCCCTTGTTGTGGCTGAACTGCATGGCCGTCGTCATGGGCGTGCTCGAGATCGGCTATCACGTCGTGTCCTCTCCTGTCGGTGTGGCCTCGTCGGCGCTCCTGATTGGCGGCACGCTCTTCCTCTCCGTCTGTGTCGAATTGCGCTACCGCACCCCCGCCATGCGCACACGTACGCAAGTCGAATGGCTCCTCTTGCTGCTATTGATCATCGTGGCCTTGGCGGATTTCCACCTGCCGCGCGTCCTAGGCCTCGCCGCCTTGCGCCAGGGCGTCGTCGCGCTCCAATACTCCCTGCGCACCCGCCACGCCGCGGTCGTCCAGCGCTACTTCTTCCGCCGCCCCGCTCAGCTTACTGCCCTCAGTTTCATCTTGTTGATCGGTGTGGGCACCTTGATCCTCTCCTTCCCCCATATCTCCCACACCGGCCGCTCCATTCATTTCATCAACGCCTTCTTCACCGCCACCAGCGCCGTCTGCGTCACCGGTCTCACCGTCCTTGACACGGCCACGGATTTTACGCTCCTCGGACAGTTTGTCATTCTCTGCTTGATCCAGGCCGGCGGCCTCGGCATCATGACCTTGTCTACCTTCGCGGCCATCATGATCGGCCGCAACATCGGTCTCGGCCAGGAATATTCCCTCGTCTCCATCATGGGCGAGTCCAGTGTGGCTCGCATCTACCGCCTGATCAAGTTCATCTGCATCTTCACCTTCACGATTGAGGCCTGTGGCGCTGTTCTCTTGCTGCCCCAGCTCATCGCCCTCGGCCTCCCCTTGAAAACCGCCCTCTGGAAAGCTCTCTTCCACTCCGTCAGCGCCTTCTGCAACGCCGGCTTTGCGCTCCAAACCGACAACCTTGTCCCTTGGCGAAGCCAGCCCGGTATCCTCCTCACACTCTCCGCGCTCATCATCTTTGGCGGCCTGGGCTTTGGCGTGCTCTACTGGCTCTGGCAGCGCGCCCACGGCGTGCGCGTTAAAGCCAGTCTCCATGCCCGCATCGTCCTCTGGGGCACGGCCGTCCTCCTCATCGGCATGACCGTGGCGCTCCTCGCCGCTGAATACCATCACGCCTTGAACGGCCTGCCCGTGCGCGACAAGCTCGCCAATGCATGGTTTCACGCCGTCACGCCCCGCACCGCCGGCTTCAACACCCTCGCCATCGAAGCCCTCCGCCCCGTCAGCCGCTTCCTTACCATGGTGGCTATGTTCATCGGCGCCGCGCCCGGTTCCACCAGCGGTGGCATCAAAATCACTACCGTCTTTGTGCTGATCCTCACCGTGCGCACGCTCATCCGCGGCAGCTTCGAAGTCCACGGGTTCGGCTATTCCATCGGCCACAGCACCGTTTACCGCACCGCCGCCGTGTTTGCCCTTGGCATGATGAGCTGGGTCGCGTGCCTGGCTGTCTTGCTCGTCTCCGAGCCCATGCGCCTCGAGCGCCTCGCCTTTGAAGCCCTCTCGGCTTTCGGCACCGTCGGCCTCAGCATGCATGTCACTCCCCGCCTCTCCACCTTCGGCAAACTCGTTATCATCGCCCTGATGTTCATCGGCCGCGTCGGTGCGCTGACGCTGGTACTCTCCTTCCAGCCCATGCGCAAGGAAGAAATCATTTATCCCAAGGCCAACGTCATGGTCGGCTAACCCCTCTCCCAAAAGATGCTCATGAGCTTCCAATGTGCAGTGATCGGTTTGGGCCGCTTCGGCATGGAAGTCGCCCTGTGTCTTGCCCGCCGTAATGTCCCCGTCCTCGCGGTAGACCAAAACCGCGAGCTGGTCGAGGATATCAGCCAGCATGTCGATAACGCCTTGTGCTTCGATACAACCAGCGAAAGCGCCCTGCGCGATGCCCGCATCCATGAGATGCCCATTGCGGTGGTCGCAATTGGCGACAACCATGTCGAGGACAGTATCCTTACCACCGCCCTGCTCCGTCAAATTGGTGTCCCGCGCATCATCGCCCGTGCCTCCACTGACTTGCACGCCAAAATCCTCCGCGTTGTCGGCGCAAGTGAAGTTGTCAACCCGGAAAAAGAAATGGGCGGCCGCACCGCCCAGCGCATCGTCGCCCAAGGGCTTACCGAGCTCATCCCCCTCTCCGAAGGCATCGCCATCGCTGAACTCCGTGTCCCGCCCAGTTTCGTCGGCCGCACCATGATGGACCTGCGTGTGCGCGGCCGCTACGGCGTCAACGTCGTCGCCGTCCGCCGCCGTGCCCGCGATCATGCCCCTGATGAGCCCATGAGCACTGCCTTCCTTCTCAATCCGGCGCCCGACGAGCCGTTCGAACCCAACGACATCCTCGTCGTCGCGGGCAAAGAAGAAGACATCAAAAACCTCGCCGCCCTCACCTAACCCCGCCCCGCGCACACCCCCAGGCGCGCCCCCCGCTGGGCGCGCCCCCCGCCGGCAGCGTCGCCATCCCTGCCGCATCATCCCCGCGGACACCCGTCCTCCCCCTCGTCATTCATCCCCAACAAAATACGTCCCATATGTCCTATTCGTCTCATTTCTCCCCGCTCACGCCAAATTGCCAAACAATGTTCATTCAACATTTTCTGCTGTGTGCAATCAACACTTTTTGTCGCATGATAACGTTATCATTTTTTGGAGGCGCCGCGGTATTGCGGTTCTCACCCCCGCCTGCCCGCATCCGCCGTCCCCAGCGCCCCTCCATCTACAAGCCCAGATCCGGCCACTAGCGCAGAAACATATCATAAGAGCTGATCCATCAGTATGATAGATTTCGATAGGCTGACAGGCAGGGGGCAACAACTCTGTGGCGAAAGCGGTGGGCGGGGCGGGGTCAGGCGTTAACATATAACATAAACTGCAGGACGTGGAAGGGCGGGGAGGCTGCTCAAGCGTTGACTGCGCTATTTGGTGACGCACGTGCGGACGGCGGAACATGCCCATATCCACTTCCGTGGCCTCCGTACCTTCGTGAGATACAGATTCTCTCACCAAGCCGTCACAGCACAAGAACATCGCTCATTCGACATGGTATGTTGATTGCAAACGGCATAAAATGCCGATTGACAGTTCGTGTGTTGCGTGTCGCTCGTGATGTTCTCTTCTGTCCTTGTGGTGTTTGCGCCCTTGCGCGGCCACATTCGACACCTTGCGCTGATTGCAAACGACGTAAACTGTTGATTGAAAAACTGCCGGCCCCAGCAGCCCTCATGCCATCAGGAAGCCGCGCCTGGCGAAGGTTCCGAACCCGCACGCACAGCTTTATTCGCTGACCTTGCCTTCTCGAATCTCCGGATGCTTCTGATCGCCAGCACGAACGGAATGAAACTCAGGCATCCGAAGTACATCAGACAGCGAGCAGCACCAAGCGGTATGTGGCCATCTGAAGGCACGCGCCATACGTGCTGCCCGATCTCTGCCCCGCACACTAACGCTCCGTACCAGCACATGGCGCCAATCAGTATGAGGCGGTAGGGGCGCGGACCAAACGGCGCGGCGTTACAGAAACTGATAACGTATACGGCAAGCCACGGCAGAAATAAGACGCCGCAAACAAGCCACTGCGGCATGTGCAGTGGAAATCGTCCGTAGAAACACTGCTGTCCGAACGCGCCCGCGAAGAAGGCGAAACTCGCTATGTTCACTATTCCCTGCATCGTATCATCTCGCCAGACATTAGTTACTCCGCGCAGCCGTATTCGTTGCACCGCGTTATTGACTGCCGCTGCAACGCGCACTCCCACGTGCCACAGCTCTGCTATGCTTATCTCCACGTGATGTCCTTGGGTGCCCCCACTGCTCACGCCGCTTCCTTTTCTTTTCAGCAGAATCTTCGCTGCCACAATGCTGCGGTTCCCGCGTCTCCAACGCTCGTGCGCTCTCACGCACCGTGCGCAGCACACACATTCATTTTCTTCTCAGCGTTTTCGTGCTTTTCTGGCAGCTTCCTCCCCAAGTTGTACATTGCAACTCGCAATTCGTCAATCGTACGCCGCCGCACTCCGGCATGCTGTGACAACGAGTGCCGGACGTGCACGTCACCGCAACACATCCGGCACCCTTCGTGTGCTCTGGCCGCACAACGGACAAACTACTCTTCCGGAATTGCAACTGGTGGCGCCGGCGTGCCGGGCGTCACGGGTTGCGGCGGCCGCAGGGGCGCAGGCTTGTCAATGTCAACCGGCGGCTGCGGGCACAGGCTTGACGTCGCCTTGCGGCGGCGCAGGCTTGGGTGCGATCTTTTCAATCCGTTGCTTGAACTTCTTCTCGAGGCGCTGGATCGCGTTGGTGGCCTTGACGGCCTTGTACTCCTCTTTCGCGGCCTCTTTGGCTTCGCGTTTTACCTCGCGGGCTTCTTCGCGTTTGGCTTTCACTTCCTTGCGGGCCACTTCGCGTGTGTGCTTGGCCTGCTCGCGCGCTTTTTCGCGCACTTGTTTGGCTTCCTTGCGGCCGGTCTCGCGAATTTGCTTGGCCTCTTGGCGCGCCGTTTCACGCACTTCTTTGGCGTCCTTGTACGCCGCTTTCTTCACCTCCTTGGCGCTGGGCGCATTGGTAACGGCCACGGCATCCGCGCCAAAGCTCACGCTCGTTATCAGGCCCGCGGCCAGTATGAACACAATCGTTCTCATCTCGTCTCCTTACATGTGGTTACCGTCTGTTGACACATGAGGCGGGCACGCCCCGCCGCCGCGTCACAGCAGAATTTTAACTATTAGACGCTCATGTGGCGCACTTATTCAGTGACCATCTCGCGCAGGCCGGCAAAGCGCGCTTTGGCCCTCGCGCAGGCCTCCGTGTGATTGCACATGGGCGCAGGATACCCCCGCCGCGTGCGCGCCCCGGCCTGCCGCGGGTCGTGTATCTCGCGCGGCGCCAGCCCCGCCAATTCCGGCACCCAGCGCACAATGTATTCGGCCCGTGGGTCGAATTTCTTTTGTTGCAGCCAGGGATTAAAAATGCGGAAATACGGCTGCGCGTCGCACCCTGTGGACGCTGACCACTGCCAGTTGCCGTTGTTCACGCACGCATCGTAATCCACCAGCTGCTGGGCAAAATAGCGCTCGCCGCGCCGCCAGTCCTGCACCAAATCCTTCGTCAAAAACGACGCCACGATCATGCGCACGCGATTGTGCATGAACCCTGTCGTGTTCAGTTCGCGCATCCCGGCATCCACAATCGGAAAACCCGTCCGGCCTTCGCACCATGCAGCGAAATCTTCGTCACTGTCACTCCATGACAGCGCATCGTAGCGCCGGTGAAAGGCATGGCCAAAGACATGCGGAAAGTGCCAGCCGATGTGCGTGAAGAAATCATGCCAATGCAGTTCCTTGATCAGCACATGTGCAGGGCCGAGCGCTGCGCACACAGCCGCATGCACCTCGCGCAGGGAAACGGTGCCAAATTTTATGTGCGCAGAGAGCCCTGTCGTTGGCCGCGCGGGAATGTCGCGTTCCTGTGCATAGTTCTGCAGGGCCGCCAGCCGTGCCAGAATAGCCAGCGCTTCGCGCCGGCCGCCACGCACACGCAGGCGCGGATTGTGCGGTGGGCGCCATTCGTCCGGGATGTCTGCAATCGCGCCGGCCAGACCGCCGCGCATGAAGCGCCCTGCCGGCAGTCCCTGCGGCGCCGGAACTTTCAGCGTAGATGCTTTGCGGAAGTACGCGGTAAACACCGTGTACGGCGTGCCTGCCGCGCTCATCACACGCCCCGGCGCGTGCAGCAGCGCGTCGTCAAAGCTATGCACATGGATGCCCGCCGTTGCACATGCGCGTTCCAGCGCCGCATCGCGCGCGCGGCTGAACGGCGTGTAATCGCGGTTGAAGAAGACCGCCTGCGCGCCCGCCGCGCGCGCAATCGCCACCACTTCGGCTTCCGCTTCTCCACGCCACAGGTACAGCTGCCCGCCGCGCCGCGCTATCTCTTCTCCCAGCTCACACAACGACGCCAGCATGAACTGCAGCGCGTGCGCGCTGCGGTACGCATGCGGCCCGGCCTGCCGCGGGTCAAATATAAAACAGGCAACAACTTCCCTTGCCGCGCGCAACGCCGCCGCAAGCGCCGTGTTGTCTTCCAGACGCACATCGCGCCGGAAAATCATCAGCGCCCGCTGATACTGCGCGGTGCTCACTCGAATCGCCGTAACACAATCACCGTGTTATGCCCGCCAAAGCCGAAATTGTTGGACATGGCCACGCGCACCGGCCGTTCGCTGGCTTTGTTGGGCACATAGTCAAGATCACACTGCGGATCCGGCTCTTCATAGTTGATCGTCGGCGGCACAATGCCCGTCTGGATCACCTTGCAGCATATCACCGCTTCCACCCCGCCGCAACCACCAATCATGTGGCCGGTCATGGACTTGGTGGAACTTACGCACAATTTCTTTGCATGCTCTCCAAACACTTTTTTAATCGCGATCGTCTCCGTCAAGTCATTGTACGGTGTGGAGGTGCCATGCGCATTGATGTAATCCACTTCGTCTGGATTGATGCCGCTGTCGTTGAGCGCATGGCGCTTGGCCAGTGCCACGTAGGTGCCGCTGGGTTCGGGTGCGGTGAAGTGATACGCGTCCGTGGTCTGGCCGCTGCCGGCCAGTTCGGCATAAATGCGCGCACCACGTTTCTTCGCATGTTCGAGCGTTTCCAACACCAGCATCCCAGCGCCCTCCGCAATGACAAACCCCGAGCGGTTCTTCTCAAACGGCCGCGAAACACGCGTGGGATCGCCATCGCCATCCCACGACGACAGCGCCTTCATGTTGCCAAACGTGCCGACTGACAACGCACACACCGGGCATTCCGTGCCACCGGTAATCGCAATTACTTCCGGCCCCTGCCGCAGCCGCCGCAAAGCTGTTGAGATGGCTTCATTGCCCGAAGCACACGCCGTGTTCACGCCAAAGGTCGCCCCGTGCAGCCCATAGTGCAACGCGATGGTATGCGAGGTAACTTCCGGCGTGCCCGACGGCACCAGAAATGGGGTCACACTGCGCGGGCCTTCCGCGGCCAGGATGCGCACCGTGTTTTCAATGTTAACGATCCCGCCTATGCCAGTCCCCACGATGCAGCACACGTCTTCATTCCCGCCGCGCGCCCCAAAATCCAGCCCCGCATCCTTGATCGCGTCGTGTGCCGCCGCCACGCCCAGCAGCACCGAGCGGTCATAGCGCCGTGCATCCCGTTCGCTAAAGCCAAACTGCGTCGCGTCAAAGTTTTTCACTTCGCCCGCGATGTGCGCGCGGCATCCGCTGTGGTCAAACAACGTGATCGGCGCGATCCCCGACCGCCCCGCGATCACACTCGCCCACGTCGCCTCCGCGCCCACGCCCACCGGCGACACGGCCCCGATCCCTGTCACGACTATTCGTTTCTGGTCGTCCATTGCTCGTGTATATGCTGTGCGTTACTAGCTGCGCTTCCATCCCGCGCATCTTTCGTCAGATTATACACAAACCGCCCGTTTTCGGCAAATGCAGCACGGCGCCGGATGCTGTGGCGCATGCGTTTGTCAGCTCCGGCGGCCGAGGCCCGCTGCCCCACCCCCGCCAAAATACCCACAGTACGCCGTTTCTCCACGCGCCTTGAGCAGATACGAACATGCAGGGCAAACCATCATCACACGCTTGTTTTTTTCCTGCCCCTGCTTCGCGATCCTCGCAGCTTCATCACATACTCATGCGCTCACAAAACCACACACACCAAGACCAGCCCGGGCGTGTACATTTGCCATTGATCATTGCCCATTTCTCATTCGTCATGTGAAAAGAGACGTGCAAGGGGGAGAGAAGATAAGCGCAGGCCGGGCAGCAGATGCGATGTCCGCGTCCATACCCCCTAACATACGCGCCGCACGCCCCTCTTACCCAAACTGGCCAGGTGGCACCAAGAAACCATAGCACCACGTTGCCTCCATCTGAGCGCCGGCCAGATTTGAGAATTTACGGCCTGGCACCGAGGTGCCAGGCCGTAAATCCTCAATTCGTACGGCTAGGTGCGACGCTGTCTTGTGATTAGGCATTGTTTGCGCGCTGCTGCTTTTTTTGGATGTAACGCCGATGCCTTGCCGCCTTTACTTCTCAATCGCATTCGCTTGTCCGCACTTTTTCATTCGACATTTTTTGTCTAGTGCATTCGACGTTTTTTGTCGAATGACACCGCTGCCGTGTGCTCACCTTCCACCCGCCAATGCACCGCATCGTTTGCATCGTTGCCCCCTCCAAAACGCCGGCCAGATTTAAGAATTTAAGCCTGGCACCGAGGTGCCAAGAACCACTGTATCAGCATTTGCGCCGTGCGCGCCCATCTCGCCACCCCGCACGGCATCGTCCTCCAACAACCTGCCTATGGCCGTTACCACCTGCATCTCGGTGAAATCTCGAGCTACGCCCCGGGCTACAAGGAAAACGCCGGCATCTTCTGCCACACCAATCCATGGATCATGATCGCCGAAGCGCTGGCCGGCCGCGGTGCGCGTGCGCTCGATTACTATCTCCGCATCTGCCCTTGCGCCCGGGAACGCATCAGCGAAATTCACCGCTGTGAGCCCTACGTCTATGCCCAAATGATCGCCGGCCGCGATGCCCCCACCCACGGCGAAGCCAAAAACTCATGGCTCACCGGCACGGCGGCATGGAACCTTGTGGCCATTACGCAGTACATTCTGGGCATCCGCCCGGAATTCGACGGCCTGCGCATTGATCCCTGCATTCCACCAGCATGGAAGTCATTCCGCGTGAGGCGCATTATTCGCGGCAAGACCTGCGACATCTCTGTCCGCAATCCCCGCCGTGTCGAACACGGTGTCGTGGAGCTGCGCGTCAACGGCACGCCCCTGCCCGGCACGGTCGTCCCCGATCATGTCCTCCGCTCCACGAACACCATTGCTGTCACAATGGGTTAGCATCGGAACTTGTATCATCACGCATCCATCGCAGCTACCATCGCGCCGCGTGTGTAGAGCGGGCATCGCACTCGTCTCCGCACGCACCGATTGCGCCTTCAGTTGCGCCAGCGGTAGCAATGGTTTGGATCACGCGCGGGCTGGATCATGAACCCGCCGCGCGATTCATGACGGCCTCGAAGCCGGAGCGGAAGCGGGCCGTTTCATCGGACGTGGCGGGGCGCCACATGCGGGTGCGCAGACGGCGCTGGATCTGATCCAGACGGAGACTAAAACTTGTCACGTGGCGTGCGTCGGCGGAGAAGACATGCACCCGCGCGCGCGGACCGCGCACGATGAAGGTGTGATGCACGTTGTCCCAGAGAATGCGCTCGTCAGGAGCGCTGCGGAGGTCTTCGGCGGCGCATTGCACTGGGCGCGCATCGGCGCGGCGCTGCACGGCATGGCGGGTGCGGCGGACGGCTTGGACGGCATCTTGTTCGAGGAGGCCGGCCAGGCGGGTGAGCAGGGCGGGGATGCCGCCGAGCAGGCGCGAGCGTTCGGCGGGCGGGGCTTGGCGTGGCAGCTGTTGCACCAACGCTTCGATGCGTTTGAGTTCGCGTTCGACGGGGCGGCACGCGCGCTCCAGCGCGGGCAAAGCGCCGTAGTCGTACAAGGTACTGGCAGCCACGCCATCCGGCGCCACCCCGATGATGTTGAGCTCCAACCGAAACAGGCCGTGCAGGCCGCGGCACTCAACAATCTGAACAGTCACGGCCATGGTGTCGCGCGGGTCATCACTGGCGGGCGCGGGAAAATAACCGGCTACGACTTGACCAAGGATATTATAGCTGCGGCTGGTCTTGCCGCATAGGGAGAGCATGGCGTGTTTGAGATCGCGGCCCAAGGTGTTGCGGCTCAGCACGCGTGGCGGTGTAGCAAACAACGCATCAACGCGAGTGTCACCATTGTCCAGCAAATACTGATGCAAATCCTGCCACACAGGCACGCCGGTGCTGGAATAGCCGGCAAAGACGGCACTCGGCCGTGGGGGAACTGCTTCCGCGCACCATGCTGAGCGCGAGCGGTAGCAGTACACGCGGCCGTACTGAAAAGCGTCCAGCGCGACCGCGCGCTCCTCCAGTGCGTCCTGCACTTGCCGCAAGAGCGGCGTGTGCGGCGCTACGGGATGCCAGTCCTTGGCAGGATCAAGCCGCACGGAGATCGTCAGGTCAAGTGGAGCATGGTTGGCTGAGGCGGCGTGCGGCATAGCAGCGGCAGCGCGCCGTACAAGCGCGATTAATTTCTGTTCGATTAGATTCGCCTCGCCGGGCAGGGCGAGGGCGTCAGGGAGGCCGTTCATGTGCGGATGCGCAGCAGCAGGAACAGCGCACAGAGCGCGCCGCAGAGCGGTTCGGGAATAACGGTAATGGCAATCATTTGACTGGCGCTTTTATTTGCGGCTGAAGCAGTGAAGAGCACGGCATGCTCGCCGGCATCAGCGGCGGCGGGTGTCCAGCTATACGTGCCTGTCGCGCTGCCGGCGCCCGCAGTGGCGGAGAAGTGCGCGCTGTCGCTGCACGTGAGGCTAACCAGATCATTGTCGGCATCTGTGGCAATGACAGAAAAGGTGAGCGGCTGATCAATGTTGATGTCGTGATGCGCGAGCGGCGCAAGGTACGGCGCGCGGTCGGCGGCATCACCGGGCAGCAAGAAGTCCTTCACGACCGGCATGTGTTGCATGCCGCTGACGTGTGAATCACCGGGCAAGATTGGCGCGGGCAAAGTTGCATCATGCCAGACGGCGGAATCAAATACAAGACCATTGTTGTAGGCGCGGCCGTCAATGACTACCGCGGCATGATTCGAGTCAAGTACCGCGTTGGGCAAGACGTAGTCATAGGGCTTTGAGCGCGGCTCGTTGGTTTTGTCGTTGTTGTTTTTGTCAACCGGTACACGGGCATCGCGAAGGAACGTTTTCAAGGTGCTTAAGGCTGCTTCGGTGCGGGAATCGGTATTCAGATCGCCGGCAAGCACGATAAAATCGCCGGCTGGGAACGTGCTGCGCATGCGATTGGTGAGCACGATGGCTTCGTTGTTGCGGCCGCTGGCGCCGCCGCTGCTCCACAGGTGCACACTGACAACATGCAGATTGCGCGGGCCGGGCACATCAATCGTCGCCCAGGCGAAATCACGGTCTGGCACATACGGATCATCCCATTCACCCGAGGCGATGATGGGCCAGCGGCTGACCACGCCGTTGGGGATGCTCTGGCCACCGGGCTCGACATAGTAATAAAAACCTGTGCCAAAAGCCGTATTCACTAGCTGGCGCAAGGAGCCGGAGCGGTAGCTGAATTCTTGAATGCCGACGATATCCGGCTTGAGCCCCTGAAAGATGCGAATGCCAGCATCTTCGTATGATTGATAATTGCCGCTCGTGATGTTGGCCGCCATGATGCGGCAGGTAACGGCGTTGGCGAATGCGCCATCAAACACGGTGTATGTGTTGGTAACCCCCCAGGCGTGCGCGCCGAGCATGTCAGCCGCCATGGCGCTGTAGCGTACGACAGTATCGGCCGGCAAGGCGGGGAGCGTGGCGCGATAGACGATGCCGCTCTGCCACAGGGCTGGTGCGGAGCTGGAGGTGATCCAGTTATTGCTGGTAAAGAAGACGACTGCGTTTGAGATGGCAGCGTAGGCCGGCTGTATTGCGACGAAAACACTTATCGCCTGGCCGTTGCTGGGCGTCACGCTGTGAGCGAGCACGGGCACAGTTGGCCCTGCCTGCACCAGCGCTGCTGCCAGCAGCACTAGTGTGGCGCCACCATACATGCAATACCGCCGCGGTGTGGCAGTGAGTTTGGCAAAAAGGCCCATTTTGTACACTCCTTTCGTTACGTACGTTGTCATACAATGTGGTAGCTTGCTCATTATACCAAAACGGTGTAAATTACGCATTTTTTTGCTATACTGGGGCATGACAGACACACATACACATTTGACGGATGCGCCACTGTACAGTGCATTGGCCGCAGTGTTGGCGCGGGCGGCGGCGCGCGGCGTGCAGCACTGCATTGTGCCGGGCTATAACGCGCTCTCGTGGCAGCGGGCGCGGGTGTTATGCCGCGCGTATGCCCAGCTCTCGATGGCGGTGGGGCTGCATCCGCTGTTTGTTGGTGAAAGGACATTGGCGCAGGCACTGGAAGAAATTCGCGCCGGTGGGATTGTGGGCGTGGGAGAAATTGGACTGGATTATGTTGATCCGCAGGCAGACCGCGCGGCGCAGCACGCGGCGCTGCATGCGCAACTGCGCGCGGCCTGCGATGCTGGCCTGCCGGTCATCCTGCATTGCCGCCAGGCGCATGATGACCTCTTAACGGCGTGCCGTGCCTATCCAGGCCTGCGCGCCGTGCTGCACAGCTGCTCGTGCAGCCACGAACAAGTCAAGCCATTTCTTGACTTGGGGTTCTATGTCGGATTTTCGGGCAGCGTGACCCGCGCTACAACACATAAGGTGAAAAAACTGGCAGCGGCCGTGCCAGATGATCGCATCTTGGCCGAGACGGACAGCCCCTACATCGGCACGGCAGTGCATCCCGCACCCACATCCGAACCGGCCGATACGGCGGAGGTCGTGGCCGCCTTGGCCTGCGTGCGTCAGTGCACTCCTGCCGACATGGCCCGCATCACCACGAAAAATGCGGCGCGCTTTTTCTCGCTACACTTCGACATGTAACAGCGCCACCTCCGTCGTTAATCGTGTGCACGAAGCAGACAGGTGTGACCGTCGAGAACTGACGCATGATCCGGCGCGCCTGACAGAACGCCGTAAAGTGTAAGGGCAGCGCGGCCGCTGCCCCTCCAATTCTTGTGGAGGGCCGCCGGCCCCGGCGGCCTTCTGCGCTTTTGCAGAAAGTATGTCTAGAATAAATAAATTTTTGGTGTGCTTTTTGTAAATCAGCACCGCCCCGGCAAACGAACATTTCAGGAAACTAAAAACTTGCTCACTCTCTAACCACGGAGGATCGTATGAAGACCAAACTCCTCGTATGCTCGCTAACCATCATTTTCGCTTTTCACATTGCTGCTTTCGGCCAAGTGATTGGAAGATTCCCCAGCATGGACGGCGGATTTGAAAGTCAAGCTACTGGAAACGTTGTTGTTGTCAGCTCAATCGCAACAGGCGCACAACGTTCTGACTGGACTCGTCAGAGCACAAGTCTTGCAGGCTCCATACGCGGCAGTGGCGGGCGTTCTAATTCCAAATATGCCACTATTAGCGCAACAGCTGCTGCACGTTTTCAGTCACCGACCGCAGAAGACAGAGCACTCTCGAACACACAGGTTACGTGCAGCAATACTACTATAGAACATCGGGCGCCACGGGTGCAGACAATGGGCAAGCTGCACACTCACCTGATGGAACATTGCAACCAGGAACGTATGCCAGTGTGAGTCTTCCCGGAACTAGTGGGGTATGGACAACAAGAACCACAGCCCAGATATCTGGTACAAGTGCAAACACGCCGCGGTATGGTGTTGCAGTGATTCGATTCAGCGCGGCGAGCAATGGCAGTATTGACGTCGATGATTTTGTGGTGTACGAGGGTACAAGTGCGGATACCACTCCACCCAATCTACCAACGGGATTGGCGAGTAACAACGTGAGTATGACGACGCTCGATATTGCGTGGACCGCGCCCAGCGCTGGCGTTGATCAAGGAGGTTATGTTATACTGCGCGATACAACAGAACCAGTTACTGCGCCTAATGCAAACGGTATTTACGCAGTGGGAAACTCAATAGCTGGCGCTCACGTTGTCTACATAGGCACCGCCACGAGTTTCTTGGACAGCGGTCTGAATCCCGACACACTCTATCATTAGAAAATATATGCAGCCGACAAGGCCTTCAACTACTCCGGTGCGTTATCCGGTGCTGTGAAAACAACGCCCGAGCCGGCGGCGCTGGGCCTAGTGGCGCTGGGCACGCTGGTGTTCCGGCGACGCAGATAGGTGTAGTATCACGCGACGCATCCAATGAAAAGCATGCCCTTGCCGATGGCGGGGTGCCCATACGCGTTACCCCCAGCCGCGCTGTGGCGTAGAAACGGGCCACGTGCACGTTTCCTTGCCTCTCGCAAAGCCGCCTTTCGCGGCGCAAAAATTACCCACAGATGAACGCAGATACACGCCGATGAAGCAGCATCACGTCTTCTTGGCGTTCTTCGTGGCTGCGTGGCTGCGTGGCTGCGTGAGAGACAGATTCTCTCACAAAGCCACCTTTCGCGGCGCAAAAATTACCCACAGATGAACGCAGATGCAAGCTGGTGAAGCAACATTACCTCTTCTTCGTGTTCTTCGTGTCTTCGTGGTTTGCCCGACAGAATGCCGGGGATCCCAGGGGGGAGGCGCTCTGCGCCGCTTGCAGCGGCCGCAGGCCGCGGACTTGCAGTGGCGCTCCTGCGCCACGGACGCGGCGCTCTGCGCCGCTTGCAGCGGCTGCAGGCCGCGGACTTGCAGTGGCGCTCCTGCGCCACGGACGCGGCGCTCTGCGCCGCTTGCAGCGGCCGCAGGCGGGCGGAGGCGATGCGCAGCATCGCCCTCCCGTTCTTACTTCGCGTTCAGGATCACACGGTCTATGAACTTTTCGGCTTCGCCGCGTGCGGGCGCGTCAATGTCGCCCTGCGTGCTCTGCAGCAGCTCGCGTTCTTTGTCCATCACGCTCTTCGAGGGGGTCACTTTGTGTGGCGTCAGCAGGACCACAATTTCCGACGTCTTTTTGACATCAATTTCATGCCGGAAGACATAGCCGATGAGCGGGATGGAGCCGAGCACCGGCACGCGCTCGTCGGTTTTGGTGATCGTGTCTTTGCGCAGGCCGGACAGGGTGAACAGTTCACCGTCTTTCAACACGACGTTGGCCGTGGTTGAACGGGTGTTGATGATCGGATCGCTGCTGCTGGTCCAGCCGACCAGGCTGCTGACTTGGGCGTTGATGGCTAGCGAGAGCGTTTCCGAGCCGATGGTGGGCGTGATGGTTAGCGAGATGCCCACATCGGTCTGTTTGTTCAGGGCTTCATCCGCCGTGGAATAGGCCTTGTAGTTGATTTTGTCAAGCGAAGCCAGCGTGGCTTCCTGGCCGTTCATGGCGACAACGGTGGGGCGGGAGAGCACTTTGGCTTTGCCTTTGCGGACGAGATAGTTGATGATGTTGGCCATGGCCTTGGGGCGCATGCCCTGGATGATGACGCTTTGCGCGGCGTATTGCGCCCAGTTCCCCGGGTTCAGGTTGAGATCGGCGCGGTCGCGCGATTGTTGGAAATCAAGCTGCATGTCAACATTTTCCGGCAGGGCTTCTTTCCATGCTTCGAGCGCCATGCCGAAATTGAAGTCATCGTCCATTTCAACTTCGACGATCTGCGCTTCGATGCGCACCATTTCGGGCGGGACGTCGAACTGCTGGATGTACTCGACGGTGTCGTCGTAACAGCTGGGGGAATCAATGTACAAGACTTTGTTGACGGTATCATCGGGGAAGGAGAGGCCGTATTGGCTTTGCAGGGCGCCTTCGACGAGGGGGCCGATTTGGGATGCCAGGCGGTTTTTCAAGGTGTAGACACCGATTTTTGTGCCGTCTTCGGAGAACTTGGTGCCTTCATCGTCGAGCATTTCGATGGCGGCCTCGAGGTGCGGGAACTGAAAGATGGGCGCGGTGATGACGAGGAATTCATCGCCCGTGCGGGTATTGACGGAGACGTAGACTTTGCCGTTTTCCTTTTCGACGGTGACGCGCAGGAAGGAGGCGATTTCGGCCGAGACGCCTTTGGACTTCAGTTTGTACACTTTGCAGATGAAGTCGGTGTCGTCTTTGGAATCAATGACTTTGACGGCGGTGCCGGCGGCTGGTGTGGCGGGCATGGCGTTGTAGAACAACTGGCCTTGTTTGAAGGCCTCGGCGGTGCCGGCAGGGAGGCCGGCGGCTGAGGTAGCCGCGGGCACGGTTTGCTGGATCTTGAGTTCGTTCCGCACGGAGGTTTCGGCGTAAACAGCCATGGCCAGCACACAAGCATTGCGACGATCATCGTCGTGATGGGTCTCATCTTTTGTTCCTCATTCGCTCAGTGGTTACATACAAAAGGGCGCGGCACGTGACGCGGTACGATGGCAAGGCACACAGCGTGCCAACCGGCCGGAGACGCGCGCCGAGCACTGTAAGTATCTGATACAGAACGTGTTGCGCACAATGCGGCGCACACGGGCGCGCACGGGCGGCCATGATGATCATACCTGTGTGTAGCTGTGTGTTTTTTCATTCCTACACGGCGGTGCGAAAGCTGCGGCGGTCAATGCCGTATTTGTGCACGCGCAAGCCCATGAGGCGCTCGGAGATGCCGAGGGCGCGGGCCGCTTTGGCCATGTTGCCGCGGGCCGTTTTGAGCGCGTCAATGATCAAATCGCGTTCAACGGTCTCGAGGGTGGCTTGGAGGGTGCCTTTGAAAGAGGTGTCACTGGCTTCGGCGGTTTGCAGTGTAGGCGGCAGGTGCTGGGCGTGAATGGCGTCATCAGCGGCGAGGAGGACGGCGCGCTCGATGCAATTTTCAAGTTCGCGGACGTTGCCGGGCCAGTGATAGCTCATGAGCATGTCAATGGCGGGGGTAGTGATGCGGCGGACGTTTTTGCGGTTGGCGGCGCTGTATTTTTCGACAAAGTGATCGGCGAGGAGCAGGATGTCGGTTTTGCGCTCGCGCAGCGGCGGAAGGTGAATGGGGAAGACGTTGAGGCGGTAATACAAGTCCTGGCGGAAGAGGCCGAGCTCCATGAGTTCTTCAAGATTGCGGTTGGTGGCGGCGACGACGCGGACATCTGCTTTGATGGTGCTGGTGCCGCCCAGGCGCTCGAATTCGCGTTCCTGCAGGACGCGCAGCAGCTTGATCTGCGTGGCGGGCGAGAAATCACCGACTTCATCGAGGAAGATCGTGCCGCCCTGGGCCAGCTCGAAGCGGCCTTTGCGCGCGCTGAGAGCGCCGGTGAACGCGCCGCGTTCGTGGCCAAACAGCTCGCTTTCCACCAGCGTCTCAGGCAACGCGGCGCAATTGACTTTGATGAACGGCTTGCCGGCGCGCGGACTGTTGTAGTGAATGGCATGGGCCACGAGTTCTTTGCCCGTGCCGCTTTCGCCGCGGATCAGCACGGTGGCATCGCTGGTGCTGACTTGGGCGATGAGATCAAAGACGGCCTGCATTTTATTGGAGTTGCCGATAATGTTGGAGGGGCGGAAGCGGCTGCGCAGTTCGTGCTGCAGGCGCTGGTTTTCTTTGCGCAGGCGCTCTTGTTCTTCCTGCATGGACTGGCGCAGGCGCACGGCCTGGGCAATCATCGAAGCAACCACCGTGAGCAGCCGGGCGGTGTTGTCGAGCGTGGCGGAAGAGGCGGGCGGCAATTCGACGCTCAGCGCGCCGATGGATTCTTTGCCGAGTTTAATGGGGACACAAATGAAGGCGTTGCCGGCGCCGCTGCGCTCGGCGCGCGCGACCGTGCGGTTGAGGAACATGGGCTCGTCCGCGATGCGCGGCACAATCATCAGCTGGCCGGATTTGACCACCTGGCCGGTGATACCTTCACCCAGGCGGTATTTGCCGCGCTTGTGCTGGCTGGCAGAGAGGCCGTAGGATTCATCAATGGAGATTTCGCCGGTGTCGCGGTTGAGCAAAGTGAGCGCGCCGCGCACAATATCAAGATGCGCCGCAAGCGCTTTGAGCAGGGGCGCCACGACGGCGCGCAAGTCCACACTGCGGTCAAGCGCCTGGCTGATCTCGAACAGCAACTCGAGTTCATTGGCGCCAGCGGTGAGCTGGGACTGCATGGCATCTGTGGAGCTCGTTGACAAGCGTAATTAGAGTCGTGAAACGTTACAAAGCTGCAAGGGATTGTGTGATGCCCCCTGCAACAAAACAATGGATAGGATTGTAGGGAACTCGCGCGGTTTTGTCAAGGGCGTGTTAAGACCTGGTCCGGCGACTAGCGACACAGGCGTGGAGGGGCAGCGGCCTCGCTGCCCTTGAGCCCCGCGCGCATAAGGCCGCCGGGGCCGACGGCCTTCCATGACAATTTGGATTGCGATACTGATACCGATACCGATACGGGAAATTGGAGGGGCAACGGCCGCGTTGCCCTTAAGAATTGGAGGGGCAGCGGCCTCGCTGCCCTTGAGCCCCGCGCGCATAAGGCCGCCGGGGCCGGCGGCCCTCCCTAGTCGCCGGATCTAGGTAAGACCTGGTCCGGCGACTTTTGGAGTGCGCGCAGCGCAGCTGCTGCTTTTTCGAGCGGAAGCACAGCTTCCGCGGCGCGCGTGCATCTCACACATAGTATCGTTATCATTCGACACACAGTGCTGATTGCAAACGACAGAATATGTCGAATGAAAATGGTGTGGCAATTACGCCTTGACGGGGCATGCGGATGCTGGGACGGCGCATTCCATGCGGCAGAGCGGCGGAGGGGCGGATGGGGTTTTGACCGTGTTCCTGCGACCGATGCGTGCCGGATAAGGGCGGAAAGGTTCACGTCATGGCGCGCAGGCGGGCGATGCGTTCGCGCGTGGGCGGGTGGGTGGCGAACCAGCTTTGGAATTCGGCGCTGGCTTTGCCTTTGAGCGGGTTGACAATGAAAAGATGCTGCGTGCCGCGGTTGGCGGCTTCGAGCGGTTCAGGATCAGTAGCGATTTTTTCGAGGGCGCGGGCCAGGCTTTCTGGATCGCGCGTCAGCTTGGCGCCGGTGGCGTCGGCCAGATACTCGCGCTGGCGCGAGGCGGCCAGTTGGATGATCTGCGCGAAGAGCGGCGCGATGATCATCAGGACAATTGCAATAATGGCGAGCAGGGCTTCGCCTTGATTGCCGCGATTGCTGCTGCGCCGCCGCCGCCCGCCAAACCACAGCCAGCGCCGGAACATGTCGCACATCAACACCACCATGCCCACCAGCACACTCATCAGCGTGGCAAACAGGATGTCATAATTCTGGATATGAGCGAGTTCATGGGCGATGACGCCCTGCAGTTCGCTGCGGGAGAGTTTGTCCATCAAGCCGCGGGTGACGGCGATGGCGCTATGCTGGGGATTGCGGCCGCAGGCGAAGGCGTTGGGGGCGCTGTCTTCGATGATGTAGAGCGCAGGTTTGGGCAGGCCGGCGGCGATGCAGACTTCCTCGACAATGTTGTGGAGCTGGCGTTCGCGCTCAGGATCAGCTGGCTGGGCGCCGCTGATGGCCATGATGATCTGCGTGCCGGAAAAATAGCTGATCAGCGCGCCGATGCCGGCGATAACGAAGGCGAGGGCGCCGAAAAAGAGGGCTTGCGGCGCGCCGTACTCGCCGCCGCCGGTGGCACACCCGATGGCGGCCGCCACGCCGGCCACGAGCAGCAGCATGATGATGATCAACAAGACGGAGTTGCGCTTGTTGGCAGCGATCAGCTCATACATTCCGGTTGGCGGCATGGGAGTATTGTAGGAAAGTGCGGCGGGTGTGTCAAGGGCGGCAAGGCAGAAAGGGAGATAAGGGACGGAAGGGGCAGAAGGGACGCACGGGAGGAAGGTGCGCGATGCTTGCATTTTGTGCGGAATTACAGTAGAGTACTAGTGATGAAGACGCAGCGGATTGAACACCTGCTGACGCCGGCGCGTGTGCAGCGCATGCAGCAGGCGCTGAATCAGCGGCTGGCATGGCTGACGGTCGTGTTGGATAATGTGTTTGATCCGCACAATTTGTCGGCGGTGTTGCGGAGTTGCGATGCGTTTGGGGTGCAGGATGTGCATATAATTGAAAGTGTGGAGCCGTTCCGGCTGAACCGGCTGGTATCGCAGGGGGCCGAGCACTGGCTGACGCTGCACCGCTGGCCGGCGTTTGCGCCGTGCCGGGCGTATTTGCGGCGGCGGCGGTTTGCCCTGTATGCGACGACGTTGACGCCGCGTGCCGTGCCGCTGGGGGCGGTTCCACTAGCGCGGCCTGTGGCGCTGGTGTTTGGCAATGAACACCGTGGCGTGATGGCGGAAGTGATCGCCGCATGTGACGGCGAGGTGATTATACCGATGTACGGATTTGTGCAAAGTTTGAACGTCTCCGTGGCGGCGGCAGTGGCCTTGGCGACGGTAGGAGCGCGGCTGCGGGCGGAGGTGCCGCAGAGTGTGGGATTGCGCGGGGCCGCGCGGCGCACGGTGTATCAGGCGTGGCTGCAACGGCATGCACGGCGCGCGGCCACCTCATCATCCAACGGCGAGGCAGCTTATGCATCAACACGTTGAGAAGGAGCGCACCGTGCTGGTGGCCGGGCGGCTGTATCTTGAACTGGCGGTGGAGCACAAGCGCGGGCGGGCAGTTGACAAGGCGGAATGGCATCATGCGGGCGATGGCGGCCATTTGGCAGTGGCGGCGGCGCGGCTGGGCGCGACGGTGTCGCTCTTTACGCATGTGGGGTCAACGGTACACGACGACGACATGGTGCGGACACTGGCGGGCGAGGGCATTCACGTGGGCGACATCGTGCGGCGCGCGGCGGTGGCGCCGGTGTCGTATGTGCGCGAGGAATTCCACGGCACGCGCCAGCCTGTGGCTTTGTCGCTGCCGGTGGCTTCGACACTCACAGCGGACGACGCGGATGAAATTGATCATCTGCTGCTGGCACACCGCTGGCTGCTGCTGGACGCCGCGCTGCCGGTGGGATTTTTGGACGCCATCGCGGAACGCGCGCAGCTCTACGGCTTGCACACCGTGGTGTGTATGAAAAAATTGCCGGAAGAACACATTCCGCGGCGCACATGGAAAAATGTGGATTATGTCGTGGCCAGCCCGCGGGCGATCGAGACGATGATCCGCAAAGCCAACTGGCCGCAGGAAGTGCTGCACGACCCAGCGCGCTTGTGCGGGATGTTCCCGGCGTTGCGGGGCGTGCTGCTCGTGCGCTCGGCGACGGATTTGCTGGTATCGGACGGGCGGGCGCAGCAGCGGCTGCCGCTGGGCGATTGCGCCGTGGTGCATGTGCGCGGCGTGTGTGCCGTGGCGGCGGCGGCAATGGTGGTGGCGCTGTCGGAAGCCCGCGGGCTGTTTGAAGCTGCGCGCTTTGCGCATGCGGCCGTGCGCTTCTACGTGTCGCACGCCGGCACGCGCGCGGCCATGCCGTTGCGGCGCGAAATGGAGTGGCAGGGATAGGGGCGAGGGAAGTAAGCGTGCAGAGACCAGACGTTAGAAGTAAGAAGTGACGGGGAATGGCGCATGGCGAATGGCGATTGGCGATTGGCGAATGGCGATTGGATAGTTAGTTTTGACGTTGGACAGTATAGGAATTGCGAAGCAGGAATTTTGAAGAATGAAAATTGGATTTCATGGCGTGGATGTGCCGGAAGGCAAGGTGAAGTATCATGACGCGAAACTGGCCGGCTTGGAACAGAAATTTCAACCCAAGAAGGTTGTGCCTTTTTTTGTGGAGTTTATCAAGGATGAATACGTGCAGTGCGACGGGATTTTGGTGGGGCGCGCGGCGTTGTTGGATGTGCTGATTCTGGACATGGACAAACTGGAAACACGGCGCGAGCGCAGCACGGACGAGCGTGAACGTCAGCTCATCTCGGCGTGCCTGGCGCATTTGGAGCAGGCGGCGCCGTTGTGCAGCAAGGCATGGGCGGCAGATGAGCTGGCCGTGTTGCGCGCGCTGGCGCCGGTGACGCTGAAGCCGACCGCGGTGGTTGAGGCCGTGGCAGACGCGCAGGCGGCCATTGAGCTGATGTTGCGTGCAACGCACACGGTGTTTTTCTATACGGCGGGCAAGCCGGAAGTGCATGCGTGGCCCGTGGCGGGCGGGTCGGACATCGTGACGTGCGCGGGGAAGATTCATTCTGATTTGGCGCGCGGGTTCATCCGGGCGGAGATTGTGGCGTATGATGATTTCATGTCGGTGCACGGCATGCATGAGGCGCGCGAGAAAGGGCTGGTGAAAGTTGTGGAGCGCGATTATATCATTCAGCCGGGCGACATTATCGAAATCCGCTTCAGCGTGTAATGGCTGCAAGGATGCGTGAGCATGCCTGACGGGTGGCACATGCCGTTAACAGATCCGGTACTGATCTTTGCTTTGGTGCTGCTGGTAATTTTGGTGGCGCCGGTGGTGTGTGTGCGGCTGCGGGTGCCGGGGTTGATCGGGTTGATTATTGTGGGCATGCTGATCGGGCCGCATGGCGCGGGGGTGCTGGCGCGCGATGCCACGATGCAGCTGCTGGGCAAGGTGGGCCTGCTGTACATCATGTTCATGGCCGGGCTGGAGATTGACTTGCTGCAGTTTGTGCGGCGTCTGCGCGACAGTGTGATTTTTGGTACGGCGACGTTTGTACTGCCGTTTGTGTGCGGGATTGTTGTGGGGCTGTGGATTGTGCCGTTGCCGCTGATGGCGGCGGTATTGTTTGCCAGCATGTTTTCCTCGCATACGCTGGTGACATATCCGATCGTGAGCCGGCTGGGCTTGCAGAAATCGCGCGCAGTGGTCACGGCGATTGGCGGGACGATTCTGACGGACACGGCGGCGATGCTGGTGCTGGCAGCAATCGCGGCGCTGGCCAAAGGCCATGCGGGCGCGGTGTTTTGGCTGCGTTTGACGCTGGGCTCGGCCGTGTTTGTCATGGTAATGGCGGCATTGGTGCCGCGCGTGGCGCGCTGGTTTTTGCGCTATGCGGCACAAGACGACACGCTGGAATATGTGTTTGTGCTGGCGGCGGTGTTTGTGGCGTCGTGCGCGGCGATGCTGGCGGGGCTGGAGCCTATTATTGGCGCCTTTGCCGCCGGCCTGGCACTCAACCCGCTGGTGCCGGAAAACAGCGCCTTGATGCAGCGCACGAAATTCGTGGGCAATGCGTTGTTTATTCCGTTCTTCCTGTTGTCGGTTGGCATGCTGATTAATGTGACGCACATGGTGCGCGATCCGCACAGGATGGTAGTGGCAGTGGCGATGGGCGTGGCGATTCTTGCGGGCAAGTGGCTGGCGGGCGTGGCCACGCAGGTGTGGCTGCGGTACACTGCCGCGGAAGGCATGCTGCTGTGTGGCTTGAGCGTCAACCAGGCGGCGGCCACGCTGGCGGCTGTGATGGTGGGCTTTGATTTACAGTTGTTCAATGAAACAGTGGTGTCGGGCACGATCGTGATGATATTGGTGTCGTGCCTGGCGGGGGCATGGGCGACGGACCGTGCGGGCCGCCGGGTGGCCGAGCAGCATGTGGAAGACAAGGAAAACCAGGCGGAGGCGCCCGACCGCATTATGGTGCCGCTGGCCAATCCTGACACAGCGGATGCATTGATGAGCGTAGCGCTGCTGTTGCGGGCGCCGGGCTCGCGCGAGCCGGTGTATCCGCTGGCGATCGTCTCTGAGAGCGACGACGCGGGGACGCAAATTGCCGCGGCGGAAGCGGTTCTGGCGCACGCCGTGCTGCATGCCGTGGCGGCGCGTGTGCCGGTGCTGCCGGTGACGCGCGTGGAGTTGAATATCCCCGCCGGCATTGCCCGCGCCATGATGGATTTCCGCGTCCCGGTGGCCGTGATCGGCTGGAACGGGCAGATTACGTCGGCGCACCGCATCTTCGGGCGCGTGCTCGATCAGTTGCTGGAGCACACGCCGCAGGAGCTGCTGGTGTGCAAATGCGACGTGCCGGTCAACACGCTGCAGCGCGTGGTGCTGGTCGTGCCCCCGCTGTTGCAGCGCCAGGCCGGGTTTGAGACGGCGGCCCGGCATGTCAAACGCTTGACGGCGCAGATTGGCGCACGGCTGCATGTGCTCGTCAGCGGTACCGCGCATGCTGACGTACTGCGCCAGCTCAACGCGCTCGCACCACATGTGCCGCTGACGCATCACGCAGCTGCTTCCTGGCCGGAGCTGACAGCCCGCCTGCATGCTGAACTTTCGCCACACGACGACCTGCTGGTGCTGATGAGCGCGCGCAAAGGCCAGCTGGCGTGGCAGCCGGCGCTCGACCGCCTGCCGCGCACGCTCGTGCGGCAGTGTGCAGTGCTGAACCTCATGGTGGTGTTCCCTGCAGAGAGCGCTGCGGCGCGCCTGCAGGAGACGCTGGTGGAAGAACCGGCAGCAGCAGGGCTGGTGGCGGCCGAGCATGTGCGGCTGGTGCCCGCCGGCGTTTCGCTGGCGTATGCGGTGAGCACGGTGCTGGAGCCGGCCTTCCCGCACCGCCCGGCGCGAGTGCAGGAATTGGCGGAAACGCTGGCCGATATTGCGCGGCGTGAGCCCGTGGAACTGGCGCCCGGCGCCGTACTTCTGCACGCGCACATTCCTGACATTGCTCACACCACCGTATTTCTGGCCCTGGCGCCCAGCGGGTTTGAGATGCCCAACATCAGCACGCCGCCGCGCGCGGTGTTTGTGCTGCTCAGCCCGCGCGCGCAAGCACCCGAAGTGCATTTGCGTACGCTGGCGCAGTTGGCGCGCCGTCTGCGCGCGCCGGGCGTACTGGAGCAGTTGTATGCCGCGGATTCACCGGCCGCGGCCGCCGCGGCGGTGCGGAACGAATAACATGTCCGGAGCAGTGTCAGCACAACACCGCAGCCAGAATCCACTGGGAGACCAAGGCCGCAGCCCGTCTGCCGCACGGCACGGGCACAGCCGCCGTGGTGGCACGTCCACCATTGCCGCCGCCCGCGCCCGCAGCCACACACCTCTGCCCGCATCACCCCCACATTCCCATGCCCCATGAGTACTGAAATAGACCAGACCACCCCATCCGCGCAATCTCAGCCGCCAGCCACACCTGCACCGGCCGCTCCTCAGCCCGGCCACGATGTCCCGGACGCCCCCACCAAAGAAGTCTTTTTGTACGCCTTTGGCAACATCGAAAACGGTATCGCCAATCAATTCTTCCTCATCCTGCAAAGTCTGATGGTCGTGGCCATGCGCATCCATCCGCTCATTTTGGGTGTCATTCTGAGCATCAAAACATTTTGGGACGCCATCACCGACCCCGTCATGGCGCACATCACCGACAATTTCAAAAGCCGCTGGGGGCGGCGGCGCCCGTTCATTTTTGCTGGCGGCATGTGCAAGCTCGCCCTGCTCGTGGCGCTCATCACCTTCTTCCCCACGGTGCACAACATGTCGTCCAACGCCGTGCTGGAAGGCAACAAGCAATCCACGGAACTCCTTGCCACAGCTACGCGCTGCACCCATGATCTCACCAACTGTCTGGCCGTGCTCGCCTTGCCCGGCACGCAGCCTGATGCCGTCCCGCTTACGCGCCTGGCCGCGCTGCACGCCGCCCAGCACCGCCTCACCAACATGTATGGTAAACTCATGCCGTCTATTCTCTCCGATTATCACAAGCGGCAGGCGCGCCTGGTGTATACGGAACAAGCGCTCTCCAACGCCCTGGAAAGCGCCAACACAAACCTTAGTGTCACTAAACGCCTGAACCGCGACTATGCGCAGACCATTGTCAACAACACCCGCGCAATGATAGAGCGGCTGGACAAAGCCATGGCTATAACAGCCGCCAACCAGGTGTTGCTGGCGCTGCTCGAGGAGGTGCGCCGCGGTGCCTGCCCGGCTACCACCGCGCTGGCGCATGCTTCGGCCTGCTGGAGCCCGGCGGCGGCAGCCTTCCAGCGCCTGTGTATCTCGCCGCCGAACGGGCCCGCGCTGCCAGCCAGATGCTCTTTGCCGCCAGCACACTTGGCGCACGCAGCCGCACCGCCACCCTGCCCGAGCCGTATTGGCAGAGCACGCTCACCGCCATGGTTATCTCGGCCGAAGCGCGCGCCACGGCGGAACACTACGCGCACCAGATTCACACCAGCCTTGTCTCGGCGCAAACGTGGCGCGCGGCGCTGGAGCGCCTCCCCGCCACAAATGAGCTGCTGGCAGCAGGCGCACAGCGCGGGCGCCTGCTGTTTGCCGATGAACGCCTGGCCGCATTGTCTGATCTGGCGCGCTTGGGCGCACGCTGTGCCAGCAACCTTGCCGCCGCCGCCGCCCTGCAGCACTGGCATGACGGCGCCGTGCCGGCCACGGCGGCCCACGCGCGCGTCATCCTCGCGCTGGCCGGCTTGGCCGGCCCGGGTACGTCTCCCCCCGCCCGCACCGCGCCCTTCGCCCGCTTCGCCCAGGCCTGGCGCGTCTTTTGGGACCCCGACAACCGCTCCACCCGCACCGTCGCCATCTATATCCTCATCGGCCTGCTCCTCTTTACCACCTTCACCACCATCCAGTCCGTGCCCTATTACGCCCTGGGCATCGAACTCTGCCCCAGCTATGACGGCCGCACCCGCGTGGTGACGTACCGCTCGTTTGTTGACCACGCTGCCGGCATCATCGGTCCATACGTGCCGGTCTTTTGTTATATGCTGTATTTCCATACTGCGCTGGACGGTTTGTTCTACGTAGCCGTGGTCGCGTGCGCGCTGGGCATCCCCGCCACAACGCTGATGGTCATCTTTGTCAAGGAGCGCATGGCCGTGGCGGTTGCGCGCCGCCAGGCCGGCCAGCACATGAGCATTATCCGGTCATTTTTCAGTTTGTGCAAAAATCCCAATTTTTTGCGCATTGTATTTCTCTACAACTTTTTGGGCATTGTGCAGGGCATGTTTCTGCCCTTGGGCAGCTACTTGAACATCTACTGGGTGATGGGTTCGGCGGGCGCCGGCGCGCGCATCTCCGCCTATGTCGGCACGTTTGCCTGGGCGCTGGGTCTTGTCAATCTGCCCGTATTGAAATGGGCCTGCCACACGTTTCAGAAACACGTCGTCATGCGCTGTGCAATAATCTTCATGGCCACCGGCATGGCGCTCAACTTTTTCTGTTTGGTTAAAGGTCATCCAGAATACCAGTTTATTACCCCGTTGTTCTTTTCCATCGGCATTGCCTCCTACTACATGGTGCTCGCCACCATGATGGCGGATGTCACCGACCACGACGAGCTGGTCACCGGGTTCCGCCGCGAGGGCATGTTCGGCGCGGTTAATGCCTTCATCATGAAAATTGTCGGCACGATTTCCGCGGTGCTGCCCGGCGTTGTGCTGGCGGTATCAGGATTCAACCCCGTGCTGGAATACCATCAAACGCCACAGACGATTATGCACATGCGCATCATGAACAGCTTCGTGCCGGCAGTGTTGACACTGGGCTGTCTGCTGGTGCTGTACAAGTATCCGCTGACGCGTGCGCGGGTTGAGGAGATCAAGGACATCCTGCGCCAGCGCCGCGCCGAACGCGCCGCCATGGAAGCAGCGGCCGTGGCCGCGGAGTAATGCGGGGAGCTCCTTATAATTTACGATGTATAATGTGCAATTTGGAGAAGAGGGAACTACCAAAACACGCAGACACGAAGAAGAAGTCAGCACGCAGAATGAACGAAGTAAGATGTCAGAAGTGAAGACGAATGGCGAATGGCGAATAGGGCATGGATGCGGGGCAAAGTAGCGGCGGCATCCTGCCGCCTGAGGAGCCAGGATGGCTCCTCTACGGCAGCGGCGGCACCTTGCTGCTGTGGAGAGAGGGAGCAGCTCCCGCAGGCGCTGCCTTCCTCGTTGGGATACCCGTGCTCCCGCACGGGTACAAACAACGCATGCCATAATCGCGTCCCTCCATCCATCGCTATCGCTATCGGTATCGCTATCGCTATCGGCAGATGCGGATGCGCGCAGAGTAAGACCCAGCAGAATGCCGGGGTTCGCAGGGATCGGACGCGCCCGCAGGGCGCTTGCAGGCGGCCACAGGCCGCCGGACTTGCAGTGCCGCGCCAGCGGCACGGACTTGCAGTGGCGCTCCTGCGCCACGGACGCCTCGCGCAGCGAGGCTTGCAGCCGCGCGCAGCGCGGCGGACGCGCCCGCAGGGCGCTTGCAGGCGGCCACAGGCCGCCGGACGCGGCGCTCTGCGCCGCTTGCAGCCCGCGCAGCGGGCGGACTTGCAGTGGCGCTCCTGCGCCACGGACGCGGCGCTCCGCGCCGCTTGCAGCCGCGCGCAGCGCGGCGGACGCGCCCGCAGGGCGCTTGCAGGCGGCCACAGGCCGCCGGACGCGGCGCTCCGCGCCGCTTATCCCGTCCGAAATTGCAGCGACGACAGTTCCTCCTCGCTAGCCCGCGCCGAGATGTGCAGAAATTCCACCCCCACCACGCGATCCGCTTCGTCATAGTCAAGGATAACTCCCGGGCGGATTTCTTCCGACTCGGCAATCCGGCTTTCATCCAGCCGGAAATACAATGCGTCGCTCTCTTTATCTACCACGATCCTCATACTGCTTCCTCACCCGGCGGTCAAAAAACACTGTGACAGGCTTGGCCGGCACGGCCTGTACATTAACGATGACCCGCAGCCACCGGTTTCCGTGCTCGGGAATGCGTTTGAGAAAATGCCGCGTGCCATCGCCGTGATCTTCCGTCAGGTCCGGGCATGTCAGTGCTTGTTCAGCCCATGCCAGCGGAATGCCGCGCTCATTGAGCATCTGCTCAAAATGACCCACGGTTTCGCGCTCCCGTGCCGTGCTGGCGGCCTGCCGCGGCCCCGATGCGGCCCGCGTCACCATACCAGCGTATGAATAACCGCGCGAACATACTTCACCCTTGCTACTATAGCAGATTCAGCATCCCGTGTCAAAAAAATCTTGCGCATCACACGTCGGGCGTACCTGCGTGGAGGGACGTGGCAATGACAATTTACGATTTACGATTTACGATTTACGATTTCACAGCTTGCAGCCCGCGCCAGCGGGCGGACGCGCAGCTCCGCTGCGCACACGCGTTTGCCAATCTCCGGCGAGCACATTTCCGCACTACATGCGGACGCCGGGACGGCGTCCCTCCAGCGCCTGCGCGTCATACGGCGGGCGTACCTGCGTGGAGGGACGTGGCAATGACAATTTACGATTTACGATTTACGATTTACGATTTACGATTTCACAGCTTGCAGCCCGCGCCAGCGGGCGGACGCGCAGCTTCGCTGGCTCGATGTCGGAAAATGTGTAGCATTCGCCCCTTTTTTTCAAAAACCGGCCAAAATACGTCGGATTTTGTTATTTACTTTGCGTTTGCCATGTGCTATAAAAAAATGATCCTTTTTAACCTACAACTTTCATAACTATGATGAAAACCACATCTGTTACCACTTGCGCGGCAATGGCAGCTATCCTCATGGCGGGGATGGCAGTAGCGGCAGTCACCAGCGACTACTTTGAGTACGGAGATACCAATGGTACGCTCGTCGGATTGACAACAGCCAATACGGCTGGCTGGGGCGCCAGTGGATGGAGCGGCGGCAACAATCCGTATTACCAAACAAACGAGCTGACGTTCAGCACACCAAACGATGTCTACGTCAACACGCAGGTGGCTGGCAGGGTGATAGGACAGCAAACGGGCGGGACAGTGACGCGCACATTAAGTCCACCCCTTGATGGGACAACGGTGTGGATGAGCATCGTCTTCAGTGGGTCATTTTGGAATGCGTCGCCGGGCGTTCAGCAGATCAGAATCCTGATCAATGGGGATACAAACGACTACTTCGGTGTCATGTCGAATGCCAATCTGGTGACTGGGGTGTGGCAGGTGGCGGTAAATGGGGCTTGGACAACCCAATCGTTCGTAGGACTAGTCAATGTTGGAGGCAGCGGCAATGGCGGTGGTCTGATGGTGGCACGGCTGCGCACCGACTACAGCGGTACCGATGATAGCCTTGCATTCTGGTTGCTGACCAACGGCTTCCCCTTGGCCAATGCCACAGTGGCGGCTCTCGGTACGCCGCTTTACGAAACCAACGCTACGTTTGATATTTGGGGCAGCAGTATCTCCAGCCTGGGCATTTACATAAAGTCGGCGCGCAACGAGAATGACCCCAACCCACGCTGGTTCTGGGTTGATAGTCTGCGCATCAGTTCGGGCACGATGAGTGATGACGATCATGTGTATGAAATTGTTACGGGCGTTGTGGTTCCGGAGCCGGGCGCGGTGATGCTGGGGTTGGCAGGGCTGCTGGGGGTGGTGCGGCGCAGCCGCAAGCAGGTGTGAGCGGTTGAGCAGTTGAGTAGTAGTGCAGGGCGGTGCGGCGTGCCGCACCGCTCTTTGTAACGGCGAGCGGTGAGCGCGGCAGAGTAGCGGCGCCACGTCGCCGCCTGAGGAGCCAGGATGGCTCCTCTACGGTAGGAGCGGCGGATGCGGATGCGCGGGGCGGGCGGACGCCGGGACGGCGTCCCTCCAGCGCTTGCGCGTCACACGGCGGGCGTACCTGCGTGGAGGGACGTGGCCCCCACGTCCGTTCCCCGCGTGTGTTGGATTGGAAATGTGCGGCGGATGCGGATGCGCGGGGCGGGCGGACGCCGGGACGGCGTCCCTCCAGCGCTTGCGCGTCATACGGCGGGCGTACCTGCGTTGCGTGGAGGGACGTGGTCCCCACGTCCGTTCCCCGCGTGTGCTGGATTGGAAATGTGCGGCGGATGCGGATGCGCGGGGCGGGCGGACGCCGGGACGGCGTCCCTCCAGCGCCTGCGCGTCACACGTCGGGCGTACCTGCGTGGAGGGACGTGGTCCCCACGTCCGTTCCCCGCGTGCGCGGAGCATGAGGACACCGGGGCCGGTGCCCCTCCAACATGATGACATGTGCAAAGAGGAGTTGTTTTAATGAAAACGAAGTGGCTCATATTACATGCGAGTGTGGCGCTGGTGCTGCCGGCGCTGGCGTCCGTCTCGAACCCGGCCGTGTTTGTCATTGGCCAGACGGTGGTCCATTCCAATCCGCCCGGATTTGGCGCGCAATATGATATGGAGCTGCGCTGGAACAACTGGACCGACAACCCGCGCAATGAACCGCTGACGATTTACCGCTACTGGGAACTGACGGGCGGGGGCAGCGACGCCACCGGCGACTATGCACTGTGCAACACGCGCTATTTCGACACACTCTCGTCCGGTTTCCTTGATGGCGGCCAGTACCGCTTGTATCGCGAAGTCACCAACGCTTCAGGCGCGGGGTGGATCGAAAAAGTGCGCGAAGGCACAATTCCAACGGGCGGCTTTGTCGCGGCGGGCTACGAGGAAATCGGGTTGAGCGCCGTGCGCGCGGTCGTGCCGGCCACGGATGCCGTGGACAATTACCGTGTGGTCAACGGCCAGCCGTACTATTACGCCGTGAAGGCGCGGGATGTTGACGGCAACTGGTCGGACTTTTCGGCGCCCATTGCCGGCGCGACGGCGCATTCCCTGAGCAACAGCGACCCGCGCATTCTCACCGTGCAGATTCCCAATCCTGTCATCGGGCGGAATTATACCAATGCCAGCCCACTTGTAACGATGAGCGCGATCGGCGGGACGGCGCCGCTGACATGGAGCATCACAAGCGGATCGCTGCCGCCCAATTTGATCTTGACGGCCGAGGGAAGGATTACCGGCATGTGCCCGGCATCCGTAGCGTCAACCGTGACGATCCAGGTGCAGGACGCCGCGTCGCGCACGCACACGCGGCAGTTCCGCATCTTCGGCAGCAACCCAGCGGCCGTGGCCGGCAACCCGGCACCGCCTACGAATGTCAAGGTGGCGGCGTTCAACGGCTATCTGCATGTGTGGTGGGATGCGTCAACGAGCAGCGATGTGACGGAGTACAAGGTGTACCGCTCGCGCTTCCCGCAGAGCGCACACCGCGAGTGCATTTATCTCGGGAGCGGCGGCCCCGTGCCGCAGGCGAACGACCTGCTGTTTGTGGAGAAAGAAACCATCCATGTGCCGCTGCCGGAGACGGTGAGTGTGCGCGTGATCGGCTTGCAAGGCGACGGTACGGCATGGTGGCGGCAGGGCAGCAGCAGCGCCACGCAGGAGATCGTGACGATTCCCGGGCCCGTGCCGGCCCAGATGCAGGCCGAGAACTGCGGCACGGGCTGTGTGCGCATCACCTGTGCTGCCGCCGCCGAATTTGGGATTTCACTCTTTAAGTATGCCGCGACGAATGACGCATGGTGGGGCGCGACGATGCTGCCCACCGGGCGCACGTACCGCATCGAGTGCTGGGTGCGCGGCGAGGGCCTGCCGGTGGCGCACACCAACATCCGTTTCCGTGTGCCGCAATACTTCGACCGGCGCGTGACGGGCATTGTCAACGGCGCGTGGGTGAAACTTTCGGCCACGTTCACCGTGACCAACTGGCTGACGAGCAACATGGCGGTCTCCGGGCCGAACTTCCTCTTCACCGGCCCGGGTACGGTGTACGTAGACAACGCCGTGCTGTATGACACGACAGCGGGGGAGCAGGCGTGCGGTTATTATACCCCCGTGCACCGGCTGTATGCTCAGTTTACGGGCGCGAGCAACCCCGCGCACAAGGGCGTGCTGCGCTACCGCTGGCTTGACGACCCGTTCGAGCACGCCATACGGCCCGCTGTGATGAGCCGGCGCTACTGGGAACCGAACCGCGGCGCGCGCAATAGCCAGCCGCTGCATCTGCACCAGATGCTGCAAGCTGCCTATGACAGCGGCGACAGCCCGGCCACGCGCGTCATTCCGTGGATTACCGTCAATCTACATTGGAATGAAAACGATTACGTCAAGTTGGTTGAGTATTTGGCGGCGCCGTCCACGGTGGGCTATGGCGCGGTGCGCGCGGCGCAGCGCGGCGTTGCCACGCCATGGGCCGACGAGTTCCGCGCCATCTACATTGAAATGGGCAACGAGCCATGGAACAGCGGCTATTTCTTCGTCTTCCGCGGCGGGTTCAGCGCCGATTCCGGCCGCACCTACGGGCGCTGGTGCCAGTATATTTGGGATTATGTGGCGTCCAACACGGTGTATTGGACGAATTCGATCAAGGTGCTGCTGGGCGGCTGGAATGGCGGCGCGGGGGTGAATCAGTTTACCGGCCAGGCGCGCTTGGCCTGCCCGCACGCCACGCATGTCGGCTTCACCACCTATCTCGGCGGCTGGGAGGCCGGCCAAGGCGGCCAAATCGGCGGCACCACCTGGAGCGATGACGGCCTGCAGCAATGGACCACCTACCTTGATCACTCGGGGAAAAAATGGGCCAACAATGTGACCGCGCTGCAGACGGCCATGGCGCAGACGGGCATGCCCTTTGACATCGTGATCTACGAAGGCGGGCCGAGCTATTTGATGAGTGGGCTGAATGGTGTCAGCTTGACGCCGGCAGAACAGGAAGTGACGCGCAATTATGGGCGCACACTTGCCGCCAGCATCGGCACGCTGGATTTCTGGCTGTACGCCATGCTGCGCGGCGTGAAGGAGCAGTCGTTCTTTTCGTTCATTGAAGATAAAGGGCTGTGGGCCTCGCATACGTATGTATTTCAGGGCTACCGGCCGCACCCATCGTGGCAGGGGCTGGGCCTCGTCAATGCCGCCCGGGCCGGCGGCCATATCCTGGTCACGGTGCCTGAGCGCCTGCCGTTCTGCAATCTGCTGGAGACCAACGGCGCCGTGCTGGTGACGAATGCCACCATGGCATCCGTGTATGCCTTTAAGCAGGGAAATAATTACGCCATACTGGCGCTGAACAAAAAGATTGACGGCGTGCACAACGGCGTGAATTTTGGCGATGGAGTGACGCCCCTGACGCTGCGCCTGCCCTTCACCAACCCCTCGAAGATCACCTTGTACAAATTGAGCGGCGACCCGCGCCTGACCAACCGCCAGCAGATGAATTTCAACGTCGTCACCCAAGACATCTCGCTGGCCTATTTCTCGACCAATTTCATTGTCGATCAATTCACCGGCGGCCTCAGCGGCGGCATGCCCACCGGCGCGGTCTTCATGTATGTGTTTGAAAACGTGACGGACGATCCGCTGCCCGCCGCGCCGCAGGTGACGATCAACCAAGCCGCCACACAGGCTGATCCGAACGACGGCAGCGCCAGCCCGGTGATTTATTTCACGGTGATGTTTGACCGGCCGGTGATGGGGTTTACCAACGGGGCGGCTTCGATTACGCTGGGCGGCTCGGCCATGCCACAGACGGCGGTGATCACGCCCGAGGCGGGCGGCGGCGGCGCGGTCTACTCCGTGGCGGTCAGCGGCATGCAGCGCGCGGGAACCGTGCGCGCCAGTGTGCCGGCCGGCGCAGCCTTCTCCGCCGCCGATGGCACGCCGTGCGCTGCCTCCACCTCCACGGATAACACCGTCACCAATCTTTATCCCTCCGGCTGGGTCCTGGCCGAATGGGAGTTTTTGGACGACACGGGCGGGACGAATTTTACGCAAGCAACCAAAGCCACTTATCTGCACAGCGCGTTGTTGCCGGCCTTCGTCACCAACGGGCCGGGCTGCACGCTGACCCAAAACCGCATGTACAACAACGATGCTTTCTGTGTGCTGGGCTGTGAATCCGCCACACTCAACTGGGATGATTATATTGCCTGGACGCTGACGCCGACGGCCGGCTGGGGCGTGAGCGTGAGCAGCATCCGCCTGGGCGGCTTCACCGGCTCGGCCGCCAGTACCAATCTCTACCAGCTGCGCTGGAGCACGAATGGCTTTGTCTCATCGGCAGAGCTGCCGCTGGCGCCCACCAATGTGGTGTACTGGAAATCGTTGGGCACGACGGGCGGCACGGCCATGGAAGCAGATGCGCGCGGCGAGCCTGGGCTCTCCAACATGGCGCACGCTGTCCAGTTCCGGCTGTACATCTGGCGTGCGTACAACAACTTATCGCCTACCGGCATCGGCAAGCTGGGCAGCACGGTGCCGGACTTGGTGGTCATGGGCGAGATGCTCCCGCGCATGCCGTATATTATCGAGCATCCGGCCAACGCGCTCGTACAGCTCGGCACGTCAGTTTCGTTTAGCGTGGAAGCGGACGGTATGGCGCCGTTTTTCTATCAGTGGTATCACAACAGCGCACCGGTGGCGAATGCCACGGCGGCGGTGTATCAGATCGCCAGCGTGCAACTGTCACACACGGGGATGTATTATGTGGTCGTGAGCAATGCGTATGGCACGGCGGCGAGCTACACAGCGGAGCTGAGCATCATCCCAGAGCCGGTGATGCTAACCGGGGCGCTGCTGGCGCTGCTGGGGTTGAAGCGCGAGTGAATTAAATTTACGATTGACGGTTTACAATTGGTAATTGATAGGGAGACAGGCTGGGCGGAGAAACGTCCAACGTCACATGTCGAACTCACTCCTGTCAGTTTCACGTTTCAAGGCGCAAGGAGCACTCTCGCCAACGTCACAAGTCACGTCATTGCTGTCCAAAAAACCTTTGGGCAGGGTGCTGCGAAGCTGCGCGCACTGCAAAATTAGTCGCCGGATGTAGGCAGGACGCACGCCATATTTACAAATTGCAACCAATTTGTTATACTATATTGTGCAGTTTTGTGGAACCTAATCGTCAGGGCGTGCCGTGCGCACGTCTGCAAAGTAACATGCGTTGGCAACAACGCAGGAGGAACGTATGTACCGACTGGGGTTGATTGTGTTGGCAGCCGTGCTGGTGCTTGGTTGCAGCCGTAACAAGAAAAGCACCGATGGCAGTGCCGCTTATGGCGATGCCTTCGATCCGAACATGGCTGATGATGCCGCATTGACCAGCGGCGAGATCGGCGGTACCTCGCCCTACGACATGCCGCAGGCCATGGGCAACGCCCGCTTCTTCGAGCCAGGCTCCGGCATGATTGATCCGGCGATTGACGCCGAGGCTCGTATGGTGCTGCGCGATATTCATTTCGCCTACGACAGTTCGCAAATCCTGCCCAATGAAGCGGCGATTTTGCAGCAGATCGCGGCCTTCCTCAAACGTTATCCGCAGGTCATTCTGCAGATCGAAGGCCATTGTGACGAGCGCGGCACCGAAGAGTACAACATGGCCCTCGGTTCGCGCCGTGCCAACGCCACACGCCAGTTTCTGGCGGATCTGAGCATTGACCCGAACCGCTTGTACACTATCAGTTACGGCGAAATGCGCCCGGTTGACCCCGGCCATAATGAAGCGGCGTGGGCTAAGAACCGCCGCTGCCACTTCCTGATCGGCATCGCAGGCCAGTAACATGCATCCCACAGGTTTCACGCGGCTGGGGCTGCTGGCCGCAGGGGCACTGCTCTGCGGTTGCGCCACGACGGAGTATTCCGCCGTCGAACAGCCGGCCTCGCAGTATGTCCGCCTGCAGGACGACCTGCGCGAGCTGCATGAGAAGATCGCCCGGCTGAGCCAGAATATTGACACGTTTCAGTCCCAGCTTGCCGTGCTCGAGCGCGAGCAGGAGAATCAGGCCGCTCTGATCCGCCAGCAGCAGAATGAAACGCGCGCCGCTCTCGATGCCGCCGCGCGTGCTCAACGCGCTGAACTGGAAAAAGTTTCTGCTGAAGTCGCCCGCCAGCGCACAGAACTTGACCGCCAGCGCACCGCGCTTGATCAAGCCTCCAAACAGTTCGCTGAAGCCACCGCGCGTGACACCGCGCAGTACAACCGCAAGCTCGCTGACGTCGTCAAAACCGTGCAGGACGAAAATACTGTCCTGCAGCGCACAATCTCCGGCGATCTGCAGGCCTTGCAGCGTGATCTCAAAACGCTCCAACATCAGGTCAACGCCAATAAGGAACACATTGCCCGCGTTGAAGCCCATTTGCAGTCCATCGCTGCCCGGCCCGTTGCCACCACGCCCAGCGCGCCTGCTCCGGCAACCCCGTCTCCCGCGGGCGGCAGTGCGCCCTCAGCTACGCCCATCGTGCGCACCGGCACGCCCTCCAGCCCGGACATTGATTACTCGCAAGGCTATAATCACACTGTTGTCGCCGGCGAAACATTGTGGAAAATCGCCCGCGATTACAACGTCACGGTGCAGGATATCCTCAATACTAATCCAAACATCACTGACACCTCGCGCCTGTCCCCCGGCCAAAAACTCTTCATCCCCTACCGCAAACCGGCCGGGCAGTAAGACGATTCCCGGACACACATCTCCTCCTGCGCGCCCTGGTGCCATCAGAATTTAAGCCTGGCACCAAGGTGTCAGGCCGTAAATCCTCAATTCTCAGCCGTGCTGACCGCACCAAGGTGTGGCACCAAGGTGCCAGGCCGTAAATCCTCAATTCTCAGAGATGCTGACCGCACCAAGGTGCACCAAGGTGCCAGGCCGTAAATCCTCAATTCTCAGAGATGCTGACCGCACCAAGGTGTCCCCCGCGCCGGCGACTACCTGTGACGTGCGCGCAGCGCAGCTGCCGTTTCTTCAAGCACACACACATGTTGTGCGGTCTCAAGCGTCTTCTCCTGCCTGGCGCCATCGTGTTGATAACATCCGGATTGCGCATCACCTGCCACACTGAGAATTTACGGCCTGGCACCAAGGTGCCAGGCCGTAAATCCTCAATTCTCAGCCGTGCTGACCGCACTCTGCAGCCTTTGTGGGGCTTCTCGTTGTGCGGGAATGCCTTCTTCATCTTCCTGCTGCGGCAATTCATGAAAGGCCTCCTCAACGATTTGGAGCATGCTGCGCGCATTGATGGCTGAGGATTCCTGCGTATCTACTGGCACGTTATGCTCCCCCTGATCGAGCCCAGTTTCGCCGCGATTGCTATTTTCACCTTTATGTGCGTGGAACGATTTCATGGGTCTGCTGATCGTATTGAACGAGCACCGTCTCTACCCCTTGTCGCTCGGCCTGTTTTCGCTCAATGTACAAGCCGGATGCAATCTTGGCATGATGATGGCCGGTTCGTTCTTGATGACGCTGCCGGTGCTGGTTATTTTCTTCTTCGCGCAAAAATACTTTATTCAAGGCGTGACGTTGGCCGGCATGAAAGGCTGAACACTGTCCCACCCGCCGGGCACGTCGTCACCCTCTGACCACGCACACTGGCATCAATACCGTCGTTCATTCAGCAAAAAATATTGACTGCAAATGATCATTTGGATTTACAACTTGCAAATTACAGTGTAGCATTTTCCACACCGCAACAAACCGCATCAGCCAAACGTTACGCGGACACTAGCGTGAGCTTCATTTGTCAGGCTTTAATGCTTGAAACTTGAAACTTGAAACATGCGGCGGCAGTGTAGTGCGGCTCATTCGACAAAAAGTGACGATTGCAAACGACAAAGCGTGTTGATTGAACGTTCGTGGTTTTCGTGTTGTTCGTGGTTTCTTCTGTCTTTGCGCTCTTTGTGTACTTTCGCGGCTACTGTGGTTTTTATGTCGCGTGTGTAGTTCGTGGATGCGGCGGTGTGTGTGTGGGCATTTGGGCGCCGCGGCCGTCGCTCCTCCAGGCGGACGGCGTGTCTCGTGGGTACGGCGGCGGGTGTGTGCGGGGCAAGCGGCCGTGGAAATGACGGCGCTCTTATGGCGCGTGGCCGCTGGTTCACCTCGACGGACTTAGCGGGGGAATTTTGTCTGGCCGCCGACGATGGTGCGTTCCACACGGCCGAACACCGGCCAGCCGTGAAAGGGCGTGTTGCGCGATTTCGAGCGGAAGGTGGCGGCGTCAATCGTGTAGGGTGTCGTCGCATCCCAGATAACAATGTCGGCGTCGGCGCCCGGCGCCAGTGTGCCTTTCGACGGCTTGCCCAGCACGCGCGCCGGCCCGCAGGTGAGCGCCGCCACCATGCGCGCCACGGGCACGTGGCCCTCCCGCACCAGCCGGGTAAAAACAACGGGCAGGGCCGTTTCCATGCCGATCACGCCGTTGGCAGCCTGGTCGAATTCAACGTCTTTGCTCGTGGTGGAGTGCGGGGCGTGGTCGGTGGCGATTGCATCAATGGTGCCATCGGCCAGCGCGGCGACCAGTGCCTGCCGGTCGGCTTCGCTGCGCAGGGGCGGGTTCATTTTGAAATTGGTATCGTAGTCGCATACGGCCGCATCGGTCAACGTCAGATGATGCGGTGTGACTTCGCAGGTGACATTGACGCCGCGCGCCTTGGCATCGCGGATCATGCGCACGCCCGCGGCCGTGGAGACATGCGCCACGTGCAGCGCGCCCCCGGTGTATTCGGCCAGAATGATGTCGCGGGCAATCATCACATCTTCGGCCGCGGTGGGCGTGCCGCGCAGTCCCAGTTTGGTGGAATACACGCCTTCATTCATCACGCCGGCATTATTGAGCTGCAGGTCTTCGCAGTGTTCGATGACGCGGATGTTGAACATGCGCGCATACTCCATGGCGCGGCGCATCAAGCCCGCATCCATCACCGGTGCGCCATCGTCGCTAATGGCCACGCAGCCCGCCGCGACGAGCTCGCCGATGTCGGCCATTTCGCTGCCGGCGCGCCCACGCGAGATGCAGCCCACGGGCAAGACATGCGCGAGATTGACGCGTTGCGCTTCCAAATTGATGAATTTCACCACGGCCGCGTGGTCAATCGGCGGCACGGTGTTGGGCATGGCCACGACGCTGGTAAACCCGCCGCGCACGGCTGCCTGGCAGCCGGTTTCAATGGTTTCCTTGCTTTCTTCACCCGGCTCGCGCAGATGCACATGCAGATCAATAAACCCCGGCGTGACAAGCAGGCCGCTGGCGTCAATGATGTCATCGGCGGGCAGGCCGGCGGGGGGCTCGCCGAGGCCTACAGCGGCGATAACACCGTCATGCAGATGGAGCCAGCCCGTGCCGTCGAGTTGTTGAGACGGATCAAGCACATGCCCGTTGCGGATCACCGTGGTCATGAGGTCAAATGCTCCGGATGCAGCGTCGTGCCGCCCGTGACAAGAAAGAGCACCGCCATGCGGACGGCCAGACCGTTGGTTACTTGTTCGAGGATGACACTGTTGGGCCCGTCGGCTACGGCGCCGGACAACTCCACGCCGCGATTAATCGGCCCGGGATGCATGACAATTAGCGAGGGCGAATGGCGCTTTAGGCGCTCCTGCCCCAGGCCAAACAGTTTCGCGTATTCGCGCAGTGATGGAAACAAGACTTGTTTCTCGCGTTCGCGCTGAATGCGCAGCATGTTGACGGCATCGGCATCGCGCAGCGCGGCGTCCAAATCGGTCATCACATGCACGCCCAGCTGCTCAATGTCGCGCGGGATCAGCGTGGGCGGGCCAACCACCGTGACGCGCGCCCCCAATTTGTTCAAGCCCCAGATATTCGAGCGCGCCACACGGCTGTGTGCCACATCGCCCACGATGACAATGTGCCGCCCGCGCAGCTCGCCCAGCTTTTCGCGCAGCGTATAGATGTCTAACAACGCCTGGGTGGGATGCTCATGCGCGCCATCGCCCGCGTTGACCACACTGCAGTCCACGTTGCGCGCAAGGTACATCGGCGCGCCCGACATGGCATGCCGGATGACAATCACATCAATTTTATAGGCGCACAAATTGCGCACGGTGTCAAGCAGCGTTTCGCCTTTCGACACGCTGGAGACCGAGACGTTAAAGTTGATAATATCCGCGCTGAGGCGCTGTTCGGCCAATTCAAAGGACGCGCGTGTGCGCGTGCTAGGCTCGTAGAACAAATTGACGACGGTTTTGCCGCGCAGGGCGGGGACTTTTTTGATCGCGCGCGTGCTGATTTCCGAGAACGCGCGCGCGGTGTCAAGCACAGTCAGAATCTCATCCGCGGTGAGATATTCCAGTCCCAGCAGGTCTTTTTTGTCCCAAGGCATGGCAGCGCGTCCAGCGGCGGTTATCCAGGTAGCGTGCAGATCAACCGGCAGTCGTTACATCTATGGCGTCTTCGCCGTCCAGTTCAGCCACGCGCACATGTACGATGTCGCCAGCGCGCGTGGATACGGTGATGCCAGTGAAGTCAGGCTGAATGGGCAGTTCACGCATGCCACGGTCTACCAAAGCACACAGGCGCACGGCGCGTGGCCGGCCGTAGTCGTTCAAGGCGTCCAGCGCGGCGCGCACGGTGCGGCCTGTGTAAATTACATCATCCACAAGCACAATCGTCTTGTCATCCAGCGCAAAGGGAATGTGCGAACTGTGCACGACGGGCTGTTGCGCGATCAGTGAGAGATCATCACGATAGAAGGTAATGTCAAGCACGCCGCGCTGGAGCGGCGCGCCGCGTACGGCCTGGATGCGTGCGGCAAGCCGCTCGGCCAAGTACGCGCCGCGGCGCTGGATGCCCACCAGAGCGAGTGCGTTGCCCTCCGGACACTGTGTGTGGATAGTGTGCGCGAGCGTGTCCAACATGCTGTTCAGCGCGGCATGGTCTGCGATACGTTTTGTCATCAAATGGTGCCGTTGATGGTTACTTCCAGTGAATCAAGCGCAGGACATAGCGGTCCAGCAAATCCGGATGCTGCGGCATGACGCGCACGGCAAAGCCATACAGGCCGCTGGCCGAGCAGTTCAACTGGCCTTCATACAGATAGAGAGCGTCCTTGACGCGTTTTTTGAGCGTGAGCGGCACGGCCTCGCCCGCTACAATTTCACGCGCGGGGTTCATCGGCCCGGTATATGCCTCCACGACGACATCATCAGCGTTCAACGCGCCCAGATGCACGAGCGCCTGCACGGGAACATTCTGGCGCACGTACAGTTTGTCCTGGATGCGCGCGTCGACGCGTTCGATGCGGACCGTGTGCCACTGTGCGCGCACCCGCTCGCTCCATGCCGCTAGCGCCCGCGCGCGCGCGAGGTTGTTTTCACTCAGCGCGGCCACATGCGCGCGCGCCGCTTCGTAGTACTTTGCCGTGTACTCCCGCACCATGCGGTCGGTGTTGAAGAACGGACACAACGTCTTCATCGAGGCTTTCATCTTGGCGATCCACGCGCGCGGCAGGTGGTCGCGCCCGCGCTGGTAGAACATGGGCACAATCTCGCGCTCCAAGATGTTGAACATCTCTTCAGATTCCACGGTATCCTGCGTTTCTGCGTCGCTGTATTCTTCGCCGTGGCCGATGGCCCAGCCGACCTCGCGCGTATAGCCTTCGGCCCACCAGCCGTCCAGAATACTGAAATTCAGCCCGCCATTGATCACGACTTTCATGCCGCTGGTGCCGCTGGCTTCCAACGGGCGGCGCGGGGTGTTGACCCAGACGTCGACGCCCTGCACCAAGGCGCGTGCGACGTTGATGTCGTAGTCTTCCAAGAAGACCACACGGCTGCGTACATCCGCTTCCTGCGCAAAATGCACGATCTCGCGGATCAATTTTTTGCCGTCCGTATCATGCGGATGGGCTTTGCCGGCAAAGATGATCTGCACCGGACAGTGCTCGTTCGTCAGCAGGCGGCGCAGGCGCTCTTTGTCGCGCAAAAGCAGCGTGGCGCGTTTGTACGTCGCAAAGCGCCGCGCAAAGCCCAACGTCAGCGCCGTCGGCAGCAAGCACTCGCCCGCCTGCTCAACTGCTTCGTTCGGCATGCCGCGCTGGCGGTACTGCCGCACCAGGCATTTGCGCACAAACGAGATCAGCCGCTCGCGCCGCCGCTCGTGTGTGCGCCACAATTCCTCGTCCGGAATTTCGTCAATGTGCTTCCACGTGTCTTCGTCCGCCATTTCCATCTGCCAGTCCGAGCCCAGATAGCGTTCGAGCAAATCGGCCATCTCGCGCGACACGAATGAATCCAGATGCACACCGTTGGTGATGTGCCCGATGGGAATTTCGTTTTCCGGCACCTGCGGCCAGTCATACTGCCACATGCGCCGCGCTACCGTGCCATGCAGCTTGCTGACGGCATTGCGGAACAGCGAGGTGTGCAGCGCACACAGCGCCATGTTAAACGGTTCGTTCTCTTTCGCGCCCTGCGCGCGCCCCAGCTGCATCAGCTCATTGATGGAGAGCTTGAGCGATGGCAGGTACACGCCCAGGTATTTCTCCATCAGCTTCTGGTCGAACAAATCAAAGCCCGCGGGCACCGGCGTGTGTGTGGTGAAGACATTCCCGGCGCGCGTGGCCGTCAAAGCTTCCTGGAAGCTGCAGTCTGTTTCTTCAATCACCACGCGGATGCGTTCCAGTGCGAGAAAGGCTGCATGACCCTCGTTCATGTGGCACACGGCGGGCCGGATGCCCAGCGCCGCCAGCGCGCGGATGCCGCCGATGCCGAGCGTAATTTCCTGTTTGATGCGCATCTCGGCGTCACCGCCATACAGCGTCTGCGTGATGGTGCGGTCGGCTGGGTTGTTGGCCGGGATGTTGGCATCTAGCAAATACAGCGGCGTGCGCCCCACTTGAATGCGCCACACCTGCGCATGCACCGTGCGGCCGTCCATCTCCACCCCGATGATCACCGGCGCGCCATCGGCGCTCCGTTCCAGCGTCATGGGCAGGTTGTAAAAATCATTGTCGGGATAGCGCTCCTGCTGCCAGCCGTCGGCGTTCAAATATTGCCGGAAATAGCCTTGCTGATACAACAGGCCTACGCCCACCAGCGGCACGCCCATGTCGCTGGCCGATTTCAAATGATCGCCCGACAACACGCCCAGCCCGCCGGAGTAATTCGCCACACATTCCGTGAGGCCAAACTCCATCGAGAAATAGGCGATGTACGGCTGTGCCGCCGCGCCGTAGGTCTTGGTGTACCAGCGCTTGGCCTCGAGGTACGCATGCAGCGCCGCCAGCGCCCGGTCCATGTGCGACAAAAAACTGTCGTCGCTGGCCAGCTCTTCCACGCGCTCCTGCTTGATGCGCCCCAGCATCAGCACGGGATTGTGCAGCACCTCTTCCCACAAGTCCAAGTCCATGCGCCGGAACAAGGCAATCGTTTCCTGATTCCACGACCAGTGCAGATTGTAGGCCAGCTCCAGCAGCGGCGCCAGCCGCTCGGGCAACCGTGGAAATACCTGAAACTCTGTGATCGTCGCGCCCGTCATGTCATGCTCCTTGCAGTTAAACTTCGTTATGATACCAAACTAGCGGGCAAACGTAAAGAACACGATGGTTGACGTGCGCTGCCGGTTGTGCTATACTGGTGCAGGTATATCAAAGCGGTGAACGTATGAAACCGGTCAAAACTGTTCAAGCAACGTCCTTTTCTGACCAGACGTTCCCCCTGCGGTTCACGCTGGCCACGGTGACGGATCCTGTGCCGGCGCATCTGCATGAGGTGCATGAACTCATCATTATCCTTGAAGGCGTGGCCGAGCATCAAACCGCGTATGGCTCGTACCAGGTCGGCGCCGGCAGCGTCATCTTCATCGAGCCCGGGATGATGCATGCCTACAAGTACATGCATGGCATCACCTTTGCCAATATTGTACTGATCCCGGAGCGCCTGCTGCACTTCGTGCCGCACATCAAAACGATGCCAGGCTACCGCGCATTGTTTGGCCCGCGCCCGCGCCCCCGCAAGTCTCCAGTTCACTTTACACTGCCATCAGAAGCTTTGCCGGTGCTCTCCGACATCTTACACCGCATTCATGCCGAGTTGGCGCAGCGTGCCGCCGGCTTCGAAGCCGGCGCGCAGAGCCTGCTGATGTACGCCGTGATGTTGCTGTGACGTTACTACCAGTTGCACCGCGGTGCGCGCGCCACCAAGACGCCTGAGCAAATTGAACGTGTCTTGCGCTACATGGACGAACACTACGCCGAGCCGCTGGATGTTGAGGCGCTGGCCAAGCTGGCCGGCTTGTCGCCCAGCCAGTTCTTCACGGCCTTCAAGCGCTACAACTCATTTTCGCCGCTGCAATACTTGATCCGCACGCGCATTCAACATGCACAGGAGATGCTGCACGACCCGCGGCGTTCCATTACGGACGTGGCCTTTGCAGTGGGGTTTGAGGACAGCAATTATTTTACGCGCCAGTTCCGCAAATACGTGCACTGTACCCCGCGCGAATACCGCCAGAAGCTCAAGACCGCGCTGTAATGCAGCGCGCGAGCAGCGCCGCTGCCAACGCAAGTGCCAGCCCGGGCTCGGGGATTCCAACGCCGCTCAACACCAGCGCCGCGCCGCCCCCGCCGCTTAACGATGCCGTCACGCTGTAGGACATCCCGGACACCGGAGCAAATTCCACTGCCAGCACGGCGGCGCTGTTGACGCCCAGTTGATACTCCACCGGCCCCGCGGGATAGAACGGCGCGCTCACATTGGCCAGCCCGCCGCTCAGCACACTGCCGCCCACGTTGCGCACGGCGAATGTCCGCGTCACTGCGTCGGTAATCCATACCTCGCCAAAATTCAGCGTGCGCAATTCGTGCGCATCTCCCACCCGCGTGACGCGCAGCAGCGCTGCGTTGGTGGCCAGCTCGTACGCGCCCAAATCCACAAGGCCGTTGATAATGCGGCTGGCGCCCCCCGCATCGGTGCTCCCGCTCATCCATGAGAGATTCGAGCCGGTATTGACACAGTATGAATCGGCCCGCAGCCGGTAATCGCGCGCCGCTGCATTCACAAAACGCGGATCATTCGTGAGCCACACGCTGCCCCACGGCGGCGCCGTGCACACATACTGTGCATTCACCGCGCCCAGGTTGGTAAATATGTTGTTTTGTATACCACCCGCGCGGTTGTTCACCACAATGCTGTTGCGCAGGGTAATCACACCATTGGGCGTGACCGCGCTCACGCCGCCCCCCGCGCCCGACACGCTCGAAACGGTGTTGTCCGCCACCGTACAACTGTCAACCGTCAGCGCCGCCACGGCTTGGATGCCGCCGCCCTGTGTATCAGCCGTGTTCGCGGCAACCACACAACTGCGCACGTTCCCGCCGTTGATGCGGCCATACACCCCGCCGGCGACATACGCAGTATTATTCAGCACCAGACAACTGCGCAGCGTGCCCGCCCCGTCAAAACACACCCCGCCGCCATACGTGCCCGCCGTGTTGTGCTGGATGATGGAATTCTCTAGAGTGCCGCCATTATAAAAATACACCCCGCCGCCCATCACGCCGGCTTGGTTCCGGATAATCCGCGCATTGCGCACCGTGCCACCCGCCGAGAAATACACCCCGCCGCCCGAGCCCGCCGCGCCATTCGACAGCGTCAGACCATCCGCGATGCCGCCGGAATACACCACCAGGCAAATCGTGCTTTGCCGGCCGTCCAACACCGTGCGGTCGCGCCCGTTCAGCCCGCGCACGGTTATGCCATTCGGCACCTCCACATACGTGGCCAGCCGGTACACGCCATCGGAAATAACGACACTGTGCCCGCTGATACTGGCGTTCACGGCGTCGCGGATGTTCGTTGCCGCAGCTGCCCACGATGTAAACGGCCAGACATGCGCCCCGCCGTGGGCAACATAGTGAATATTGGTATTGTAGGCATAAATGTAATTTTCGCGGTCCCAAAAAACCTGTTCACCGACGCTATTGCTGGCCATGAGCGCCACTGAATACATCCCTTCAACATAAACGTTCGTCGGCCGCGCCCATTGTGCGCCTTCAAGTTCGTTGGTGCCATCTGCATTAAAATCCCAGTAGTAATACAGATCGTTCGTTTCAACCCCGCTGACATACGTGGTGAAAAGCGTGCGCAGTGGCGTCAGCCCGGTTTGCGGCGCGCCGCTGAACGACACGGCCAGCGGGCCGAACTCATACGCGCCCATGTCCACGCCGCCTTCCGCCACGCGCGGATGGCCGCCCGCGTCAACCGCATTCGTCATCCACGGCACTGTTTCCCCCGCATTGCGGCACGGCGAATCCGCGCGGAGATGCGCGTCGTAATTCGTGTAGCTGACCAGCAGCGGGTTGTTGGTAATGATGACACTGGCTGAGACACCCGTGCCACTGGGCATCGGCGTAACACACACGTAATTCCATTGAAACACCGGCGGCGCCGGGCTGCCTGCATTCCCCATCCAGAAATTCCCGTTGTTGTTGAAATACACAATCGCGTTGTGCACCATGCCTGTGCGATACATGCTGATGCCGCCGCCATTGGAACCATTGGCCCGGCCGGCCACCACCGTGCAATTGCTCACCGCGCCGCCATAATCCAGCGCGAGATTGCCGCCGCCGGCATTGTTCAGCCCGCTGTTGGCTTGGTTGCCGATAAACACGCAACTGCGCACCACGCCTCTGCCCGTCAGATATGCGCCGCCGCTGCTGCCGTCCCAGCCCCCGAGCGAAACATTGTTGCGCACCACGCACCCATCCAGCAGCCCGCCGTTCATCAGCGCCGCTCCCGCGCCGTTCGCATCCAGCCCTTCCGCGTAGCATTGTTCAATGACGCAGTTCCGCACCGTGCCGTTTACCATATACACCCCGCCACCATAAATCCCCGCATTGTAGTACGCATACCCGCGCCGAATCGTAAAGCCCTGCACCACTGCTTCGGGATTGATGACCGTAAGGCACCGCCCGCCGTACCCGCCGTCAATAAACGTTACCCGCGCGCCGTTCACTCCTATAACCTGCACCGCTTTGTTGACGATCAGCCCGTCGTCCACCCCGCTGTCGCGCGCTGAATACACCCCGTTCGTCACATAAATGATGTAGCCCGCCTGCACAAAACTTGACGTCAACGCTTGATACAAATTGCTGAAGCCCGTGGCCCACGTGTCGTAAGGCGCGATTTGCGCACCGCCCTGCCAGACAAATACCGCGTAATCGCCCACGGTATACTGATTCGTGCGGCTGCTCGCACTCGCACCATCGTTGCCATCCGCCGTCACAAAAAACTCCACCTGCGCGCCTTTCGCTTGCGCCGGAATGGCGTTGGTATAGACACCGCCCGTTTCGATCGCCGTACGCACAGTCATCGCCTCCGTCTGCCATGCCCCCATGTCAACCCGGTAATGCAACACGACCGCCGCCACTCCGCTTGCATTCGTCTTCACAACGGCGGCAATGACCGGCGCATGCACCGGCCGTACGGTCTGTGGCTCGATGCCAATTGACTCAACTGCCAGCGCCGCAACCACCGGCGCCGCCCCGCGCACCACCAGCGCATACGGCTGCGCTCCACCCATCGTTACCACCGCGCTCACTCGTACCGTGCACACACCCGGCGGCACACTCCCCAGGTCTATCCCTTCCACGTTGTTCGTGTGGTCAGGGCCCTGCAACCCATTCGGATAATGCACCGTGCCATCCGGCGTGGTCACGGACACGTCCAGATCATTGACAAGTGCCTGCCCCGCCCCCAGCGTGCCCGGATAATCTGTCCACGCCAGCGTGATATGCAAAGCATTCGTTGCGCTGACACTCACCACATACACGGCTGTCGCTCCGTGCACCAGCGTCTGCCCGTCCCACACGGTGAGATTCGTCAAGGAACCCGCCAGATTGACATGTCCCCAGCCCTCCACCACATTCGGGCGCGGCGGCGGCGGGATTTCACGGAACTGCTCGTAGCCGTACTGCCCGGGCGACAAACTGCGCGCGCCGTTCAGCAAGGTGGCCTTAATCAGCGCCGCGCTGGGGTTGCTGATGCTCGTGCTGTGGCGTTCAATAAAATACTGCCGCACCAGCGCCGCCGCCCCGGCTGTCAACGGCGCTGCCTGGCTCGTCCCGCCCGAAAACACGTAGTTGTTGTTGTACACGCCCCAGAACGTTGACGCGCCGCTGTAGCGCGAGCGGCACGAAATAATGTCCGTCCCCGGCGCCACAATGTCAGGCTTGATCCGCCCGTCGGCGCACGGCCCGCGGCTCGAAAATCCAAACATCCCCTGATGCAGCCCGTCGGCACTGCTGGACACCAAATCGTCGTGCAATGGGTTGGCAGGAAAATACGGCTCCCACGCCCCCGTGCCATACGGCTGCGACGAATACCCCCCCGAGCCAGCCGGCCGGCTGCTCTCCGCCGCCCCCACTGTCAACGCGTTCTTCGCGCTCGCCGGCGAGGCAATCGTCGTGCGGCTCACCACCCCGTCACCATCACTGTCATCTGAATTGTTCCCCGCCGCTGCCACGATCAGCATGTCCGGGTGGTTCCACATGAATTGATCCACGTCGCGCGCCGCGCTGGCATATGCGCCCGCGGCCGCACTGCCCCAGCTGATCGAATGAATGCGCGCGTTTGTGTTGTACGCCTGCTGAAACAAACTGTTCAAATTCGTCGGCAGCCCGCCCAGCGGATTGAACGCATCGTAATACAACGACTGATGCACGATCTGCGCCTCGTACGCAACACCCTTGAACAACCCGTTGCTGAGCGCCGAGCCATTCCCCGCCAGCGAGCCGGCTGTGTGTGTCCCATGTCCATTCGGGTCGCTCCACTCTGTCGCTCGCCCCCAGCCAAACACCGCGCGCAGCCGGTTCGTAAAATCCGGATGCAGCGTCAGCATGTTGCCAGTGTCAATCCCTGTATCCGCGTGCGCCACAATCTGCCCGCGCCCCGTCAAGCCCAGCCAGTTGGTCTCCCACACCGCCGCCACATTCATCAACCCCGCCTGCACGGCCACATTATTGAACAGTTCCGGCGCGCGGTACTCTTCCACCCACTGCACCGCCGCCAGCTGCGCCACGCGGTCTAGCGCGCTCAACGGCAGTTCGGCGCGGATGCGCGCGGCCGTGCCCGCCGCTGTCTCACACATATCCACACCCATCTTCCCGCCGCCTAATTCCACAAGCTGCCCGGCAACGTGCCCCGCATCCTCTGCTGCAAACAAATGTATCACCACGTCGCGGCACGCAGGAAGTTCCGGCGCTACAATCTCATTCGTTTTGCCCGGACACATGCTGGCAGCCAGCACGCGATTCGTACTCATGGCGGCGCGCGCCGCGTGCTGCTCATACTTGTGCCGCTCCCGCGCCAGCCCACTGCTCACCTTGTATTCCGCGCGATACGCGCCCACCCAGCGCACTCCCGGAATGCCGCGCACCCGCTCGGCCTGCCCCGCTGGCACTTCCACGAGATACCCGTCCTCCGGCACATATCCGTGAATCAGCCCGCCCGCTTTCGCCAGCGCCGCGCGCACCGCCTCCAGTGCCGCCCGTTCATACTGCACCAAAACCAGCTGCGTGCCACGCGGCGTTACCGGCTGGTCCGCCAGTGTTACTGCCGCCGGCCGTGACGTATCTATCACCGCGCGCTCCAAACGCAGCGCACGCGGCGGTGGCGGCCCCACATGCGTCTCTTCCTCCATCCGCTGCTCATACGCCCGTACGCCAAACGGTGCGCGCACAGCAGTTACCGGCGGCGCCGCCTGCACATTCCACGCCGCCACGCCAACAAAAATCAGAACACTGCCTGCACAACGTGAATATGTCTTCATATGTGCATTGTATAAAACAAATAAGCACCGATTCCTTAACAACAATGCGGCCAAGTAGCACAGAACTACGGTTTTCATCCATTTTGACATGAAATTCGCCCCTGGGAGCGCCGACATCCTTGCCGGACTTCCGCCCCCATCCAGCCCCATTTTTCATTTGTCATCGGTCATTTTTCATTTGTCATGTAACAATGGTTTCGTCATCATCTAGGCACCACGATGCCGCCGCTACCGTAGAGGAGCCATCCTGGCTCCTCAGGCGGCAGGATGCCGCCGCTACTTTGCCGCTCCCCTTATCCATTCCCATTTTTCATTTGTCATTGATGCAAAACTTCTCACTTCGTACTTCGTTCATTCCGCTCCCCGCTGCTGCGGCGCAAGTTCTGACTTCTTCTTAAAGGCGTGGCGCCTTGGTGGTTAACTCTCCTTCAATTCGCTATTCGCTACTCGCCATTCGCTATTCGTCCCTCTTCTTCGTGCCTTCGTGTCTTCGTGGTTCCTATCCCCAACATTGTAAATCCTAAATCCTAAATGGCAATTTGTAAATGCGTTTATCCAACTCCTTTTGTGCCTGTTTTGCCCCGCAGTAGCACCTGTCGTTGCAATTTTGATATAATTGTCTGTCGGCCGTAACAATATCTTTGCCGCATCAGTTGCGCGACTCAGCGTGGTGTGACGTCGCACGGCGCAAGGTACTGTCTTCGCCGGCAACACTAGCTCGAACAGCGGCGGCGCCATCTGGCTGCGCAACGCCACGGCTCCCCTCGCCGCCGATTTCGCCGAATGGCCCAGTGGCGATTCCCCGCCGCTCCTCTTCTCCAACAATGTCGCCGCCACAGTGACATTCGCGCCGCCGCTGGTATTTGTATGGACACAGACCGTGGTCTTTGCCAGCAATGGCGGCTCACACGACGTCGTTTTGACCGGCCGCGGCCTGCCCGAGCCGGCGGCGCTCACCTTCCTCGTATTCATGCTGCCCGCGCTGCGCAGAACTTCCACGCCAAACAACACGTTCTCAAAATCCGGCCACATGTCTTTCATACACCATCGCAGCGTTGATTCGCCCCGGATGTTCGGCGCAAAAATCACAAAGCGAGCGCATACAACACGTGCCCATGCATACTAGGCACTGTTGAGCCCCGGAGAGGCGCGCCACACCAGCCCAGGCTGTAGCCCTGGGTTCGGTATGCCACAACGACGAGAAGCCCTGTACGGGCGCACGTCCAGCGCGGGTACCAGATGCATGTGTGCGTGCGGTGCGACACCCTTTCAGGGCTCGGTGCTGTGGTGGCGATCGGAACTCAGAACCGTGCTATGGCCTGCTATGTTCCGCGCCGTTGGCGCTCTCTGGCGTACCCTGTAACGTTCACGCCATGCACCTTTGGCCAGCCCGCATTTGCAGTTTTTCGCCCTTTTTGGTATAATGTGTACGTTAGTTCGTCCTTGCTTGTGTAGAGTTCGTACCGGTGTTGGTGCAGCCTGAGCGGGAGAACGGTAAACAGATGGTAAGAGGTAGTTGAATGGCGAAGCGGATCTATGTAGGTAATCTCCCGTTCAGTTCGACGGAAGACGATGTGCGTAACATGTTCAGCGAGGCCGGCACGGTGGCGTCCGTCTCATTGATCAGCGACAAGTTCTCGGGCCGCAGCCGCGGCTTCGGGTTTGTCGAAATGTCAAGCGATGACGAAGCCAACAAGGCCATTGCCGCGCTAAATGGCAGAATGGTCGGCGATCGCGCGCTGGTCGTGAACGAAGCCAAGCCCATGGGCGAGCGCCGCGAAGGCGGCCGCGAAGGCGGTGGCTATCGTGGCGGCGGGCGCCGTGAGGGCGGCTTCCGCCGCTAAGGCACACCAGCTTTTCAAGCACACTCAGGGCGCGGGTTCCGCGCCCTTTTTTATTCCCTGTTCTTTTCACTACTTCCGGAGTTGACACATGCATGAGCAACCAGCCTGGCTGACCGCCTCACTTCAGCACGAGTTAGTCAATGAACTCTCGCGCCAGCATGGAGAGGCCGTGCGCCCGCGCGCCGCTCTCGGCATCGCCCAGCTCGCCGCCGCCTGGCGCGCTAGCGATGGCGATGAAGCCGCATTCCGCAGCTTCATCTCGGCGCGCTTCGCTCCTGATGCAGCACGTCTGCACACGTTGCTTGCGCGCGGCGAAGATGCCATCTTCAATCTGCAGGGCCATTTGGCGGAAATCCATCGCGCCCTCACGCGCTGGCGTGATGTCGCCACATATGATGACCCCGGCATAGATGATCTGCTGGCGCAATTTGATCCCGCGCCTGATCTCGGTGAAGAACTGTACCGCAGCAAGCTGGCGTTTGTACTGCTGCTCAATTTCCCCCGCCGCTCTTTTGCCGAAAAACAAACCCATGGCGCCACATGGTCCGTTGACGAGTGGGCAGCCGTGCGTATAGCCGACGCGATTCCCTACCGCCTGCCGCGTGAACTTAATGACATGGCACGCGCCGCATTTCATCACGCGCGCGAATTCTACTACAATTTCCACATCCCCGTTGGCTGCGTCGTGCTGGATGATGGCAGCCATCCGTTCCCGCCCGGCCGTACGCTGCTGGCGCACTGGCTGGTGCGCGAAGAATTGCGCGGGTGCTATGGCGCGTCGCAGGCCGAGCCGCGCCAGCGCGTGTTGGCACGTATCATGGGCCGCCATATTGACGGCAGCATCCCCCAGCGCGTCATGCGCGGCGACGCGCAACAATGGTGCCCTATCACCAACGCCGTGGATGGCCGTGCGCCCGGCGAACTGACCGGCCCGCGCCGCTATGCGGTCTGGCATGAGCTCTTTCAACTCGCCCGCGCCACCGATCCCTATTATCCAGACTATCCTACTCACATTGACCGCGCCCTCACCCTCTCCAATCAGCTCGGCGTTGATGCCACAGAGCAGCTCCTGCGCGCCCTCCTTAAAGCACCCGTGCGCCGCGACGCCATGGCCTTCGTCGCCGCCCGGCTTGGCCGCCCGCTCGAAGCCTTTGACATCTACTATAACAACGTCGCGCCGCCAGATCCAATCGATGCGCTGAACACCGCCGTGGCGCGCCGGTTTCCGCGCTTTGAAAGTTTCCAAGAGCAGTTGCCCCAGCTGTTGCGCGAACTCGGCTTCAAGAAAGCCACGGCGCACTTCCTCGCCGCGCACATCCGCACGGAAGCAGCCCGCGGCAGCGGCCACGCCAACCCCGCGCGCCTCTACGAATATCCCTCCTTCCTCCGCACCAATCATGCCAACGGCCAGTTGAACTGGCCCGCCCTGGCCACCGCCATGCATGAACTCGGCCATTGCATTGAACAGGTGTTCAGCTTGCACCGCGTGCCACGCCCAGCGCTGATCGGCGTCCCGAATCTTGGCATCACCGAAGGCATGGCATTTACGTTCCAGGAATACGCGCGGCAGATTATCGGTGTCCCCTATCCGCCGCATTATCAGGCAATCTCTACCCTGAATACCTATTTGAACGCCTGTGAAATCGCCGGCGCCGGCCTCCTCGATTTGCTCGTCTGGCGCTGGCTCTATGCCCATCCACACGCCACGCCCGTAGCGTTGCAGGACATCACGCTGCAGCTCGCCGATGAGTTGTGGGCGCAGTACTACGCCCCGTATTTCGGCCCAGACGAAAACCACCTGCTGGCGGCCTATCAACACATGATCGGCATGATGCTCTATCTGCCCAATTACACAGTGGGACACGTCATTGCACACAGTGTGCGCCGGCACATGACGCCGCGCACGCTGGCGCGTGAAGTCGAGCGCATGTGTTCACAAGGCAACGTGTCGCCCGACGTGTGGCTGACGCGCGCCGTCGGCACGCCGCTCTCAGCCCAGCCACTGATTAACGATGTGCGCTCCGCCCTCGCCGCGCTCCGCTGACGCCGCGCACACGCCCATCCGCCGCACCTCCCCCCGCCGCTCACCTCGCATGGCCCGTCACAGCCCGTGGCCTTTGTGCATCACACACCTCACGATCTAAAAGCCGTTCAATCAACGTTTTTTGTCGTTTGTAAACGACATACTTTGCCGTTTGAACCCGTTGCGAGTTTTTTGCCGTGCGAACATGCGCCGCGCAACTGCCTAATCTCCCCGTATTCTAAATCGTAAATCGTAAATCCTAAATCGTCCGCCCATTGACGCCACATGCCACTCCTGCTATAATGTCGCATACTATGGTGAAATCTGCTATGACGAAACGCTGTATGTGTGTAGCGGCCGCAAGTGCCGCACTGCTCTTGTCGTCCGCCCAGAGCGCGCCCCGCACGCGTCCGGATGATATCTTCCCCTTGCTCGATTTGTTCGGTTCATGCGCTGCCATTGTGCAAAGCGATTATGCCGATGATGTCAATATCACCAATCTGATCTACGGCGCCCTGCGCGGCATGATGCGCTCGCTTGATCCGCACAGCGAATTCATGGAGCCGGAAGCCACCGAAGAACTGAAAGTTACCACTGAAGGCCAGTTTGGCGGGATCGGCATCGAGATCGGCATCCGTGATGACTACCTGACCGTCATCGCGCCGCTGGATGATACACCGGCTGCCAAAGCCGGCCTGGCGCCCAATGACAAGATCATCCGCATCAACCACGAAAGCACGCGCGAGATGTCCATCAGCGAAGCCGTCAAGCGCTTGCGCGGCGCGCCGGATACGGTGGTTACTATCGCCGTGCAGCGCGTCTTCGATACCAAGCGTGAAATTAAAGAATACGTGCTCACCCGCGCAGTGATCAAAGTACGCAGTGTGCGTGATGCCGCCATCCTCGACCGTACGAACGGCATCGGCTATGTGCGCGTGACCAACTTCGACAAGACCACCAGCAGCGAACTGCGCGCCGCGCTGGAGGCGCTCTCCACGCAGCAGATGACAGCTCTCATTCTTGACTTGCGCAACAACGGCGGCGGCCTGTTAAACGAGGCCATCAGTGTGAGTGCGCTGTTTCTCGAGCCCGGCCAGGTGATTGTCTCTACACGCGGCCGCATCGAGGCGCAGAACCACGTCGCGCGTGTCGAAGACAACGGCGCAGTGTATCACGGCCCGCTGGCTGTGCTCGTGAACGGCGCCTCAGCCAGCGCGTCGGAAATTGTGGCTGGCGCGCTGAAAGATCACCGCCGCGCCGTCATCGTCGGCAGCCGCACTTTTGGCAAGGGCTCTGTTCAGACCGTCATTCCCGTCGGCAACAACAACTGTTCCCTGCGCCTCACTACCGCCAAATACTATACACCTTCAGGTGTGTGCATTCACGGCACCGGTATTTTCCCCACCGTGGAAGTGACGCTGTCCATTGAAGATGAAATCGCACTCTTGGAACGCCGCATGCGCGCGTTTGACAAAGTTGATCCGGCATCGCTTTCCAAGGCCGAACGCGCCCGGTACGAAGAATTGATGCACGTGCGTGATGTGCAACTCGAACGCGCCATGGATGTCTTGCGCGCACTGTTGTTCCTGAACCCGCCAGCCGCGGCGCCACGTCCGGCTGCTCCCTCCACCGCCACCGCCAATGACCCCGCCGCGCCCCCGCGCCGTGCCCCTGATGTGCAACCCGCCAACGAGTAAGGAGCTGTCTATGTACCACCATCCCTCTATACTGCGTTTCCCCCTGATCACGCTGTTGGTCTGTATTGGTCTGGCCGCCTTCAGCGGCTGCGCAAGTTTTCAGTCGCGCGTCAAGGACGCACAAGTCTCTATTGAAAATTCCTTCCAAGATATTGGTTATACGCCGCGTGATGCGATTACCTTCCGCGCGACGCCGCGTGAGATGAAAGGCCGCCAATGGGTCGAGCGCACGGTGCGCTTTCGTGACAAGCAGGACCGCACCTGGCAAGAGTTGCACAAGTTTTTCCGCAACAACCCGAAGTACAATTTTGAGTATTACTTAACGGTGGGCGAAAGCGAAAGCGATCTGGAAAAAATCCGCTGGTTTGAATTCAAAATTGACCAGCTGTTTTGCATCTACCGCGTCGAATTTGTGCGCTCGCGCCTCGCAGGGATGCTGAACGAGCCTGCTCCTGCAGCGCCGGTCATGCAGCGCGTGCCGCAAACCGAATCATACTACGCGCCCTGACGCCGCCGATGACGTGGGTGCTGGGCATTGAAAGTTCGTGCGACGAAACCGCTGCCGCGCTCTGGCATGTTCCCTCCCGCCGCTTCACCGAGTCTGTCGCGCGCCAGCTCGCCACGCACGCGCCCTACGGCGGCGTCGTCCCCGAGCTCGCCAGCCGCTGCCATCTTGAAACGGTATCGCCGTTAGTGCAGGCGGTCTGCCGTGACGCAGGCATCCAGCTGCGCCACATAGACGCCATCGCCGCAACAGCCGGCCCCGGTCTCGCTGGCGCGCTGATCGTTGGTGTGTCATACGCCAAAGCGCTGGCCGCCGCGCTGCGCAAACCCTTTGTCGCCGTCAATCACATCGAAGCGCACATGTTCGCCGCCTGCGCCGAAACCGATGTGCCCTTCCCATTCCTGTCATTGGTGGTCTCCGGCGGCCATACCTTGCTTGCCGACGTGCTCGGCGTTTGCTCCTACACCATCATCGGCCGCTCGCGCGACGACGCCGCCGGTGAAGCGTTCGATAAAGGCGCCAAACTGCTCGGCCTTGGCTATCCGGGCGGTGTAGCGTTGTCGCGTCTCGCCCAGCAAGGCAACCCGCGCGCCATCCCATTCCCGCGCGCACTCAACCGCCGCGATATTTTCGACTTCAGTTTCTCTGGTCTTAAAACTGCATTGTTCTACTTTCTCCAGCAACATCCTGACGCAGCGCGTGAAGACATCGCAGCCTCATATCAGGAAGCTATTGTTGACGCACTGACGCGCAAAACCATCGCCGCCGCCCGCCACCTTCAGCGCACATTCATCATCCTGGGCGGCGGCGTCAGCGCCAATGCCGCGCTGCGTGAACGCTTGACGCACGACGCACGGCGCTACGGCCTGCACGTTGTGCTGCCTTCACTGCCGTTGTGCACCGACAATGCGCGTATGATCGCGTTTCGCGGTGCCACACTGCTTGCCGCGCGCGGCGCTGATTCGCTTCAGGCCGACATCTTTCCTTCATTCCGCATAACCTGCTAATGCCCCGCCCTCCCATGTTTGTCAATCAACGCCTCAGCGCCATCACACCGTCCGCCACGATTGGCATCACCATGCGCGCCCGCGCATTGAACGCCAAAGGTGTCAATGTGATTTCTCTCGCGGCGGGTGAGCCCGATTTTGATACTCCCAGTCACATTAAAGCTGCCGCGATAAAAGCCTTGGAAGAAGGCAAAACCAAATACACCCCGTCGGCCGGTATTCCCGCGCTGCGCGAAGCCATCGCGGCCAAACTCCAACGCGAGAACGGCTTGCAGTATACGCCACAACACATCGTCGTCGGCTGCGGCGCCAAGCATTCCCTCTATAACATCTTCCAGATCATGCTTGAGCCCGGGGATGAAGTCATCATCCCCAGCCCGTACTGGGTCAGCTATCCGGAATTCGTGACCCTGGCCGGCGGCGTTCCTGTGATTGTCCCAGCCGCTCAAGCCCATGAGTTCCGCATTACCCCGCAGCAATTGGCCGCGGCGATCACTCCGCGCACCCGCGCCTTCATCCTGAACAGCCCGTCCAACCCCACCGGCATGGGCTATGACCGCGCCGCTCAGGAAGCGCTGGCGGACGTCCTGCGCCCGCATCCACGCATCGCTATCATTTCCGACGAAATTTATGAGCTCCTCACCTACCGCGGCTTCACGCATGTCAGTTTCGCCGCCGTTGCACCCGACTTGCACGCGCGTACCTTCACGGTTAACGGCTTTTCCAAAACATTCAGCATGACCGGCTGGCGCTTGGGCTACGTGGCATGTCCCGACCGCGCCTCCGCCGACGCAATTCAATGTTTGCAAGATCAGTCAACTACCGGCACGACCAGCTTCGCCCAGTACGGCGCGCTGGCGGCCTTGCAAGGCGGGCTGGATTGCGTGGCGCAGATGCGCGCCGCCTTCGATGAACGCCGTGCATGGCTGGTCGCCGCACTTAACAACATTCCCGGTGTATCCTGTCTTGATCCGCAAGGCGCATTCTATGTCTTCCCTGACATCAGCGCCTGGGGCATCCCTTCAACAGAGTTGTGTCTCCGGCTCTTGGATGAAGCACACATCGCACCCGTGCCCGGCGCCGCGTTCGGGGCCGGCGCGCACATCCGTATTTCGTTCGCCACGGGCTTGCAGCAATTGCAAGAAGCCGTCTCACGCCTTAGCTCATGGGCCGCGCGCAATATCAAATCATGAGACAAACTGATCCCGACGATCTCTTTTCCCGCGCTGCTGCTGAAGAAAAAATAGGTCCTATTCGTCCTATAGTTCCTGTTTCCCCCGCCACACCCCGCCGCGCGCCCGAGTCCGTTGCGCAGCTCACGCGCCGCCTGCGCTTGCTGATTGAAGGCTCGTTTGCCTCCGTCTGGGTCGAAGGTGAAATCAGCAATTTCCGCGCGCATCCCTCCGGGCATTTTTACTTCACCCTCAAAGACGCGCAGGCGCAAATTCCGGCGGTGATGTTTCGTGGCGCCAACCTGCGGCTGCACTTCACACCTGCGGACGGTCTGAAAGTGATTGTCAGCGGCAGTGTGCAGCTCTATGAACCGCAGGGAAAATACCAGATTGTGTGCGAGACGATGGAGCCGGCCGGGATCGGCGCGCTGCAGCTCGCCTTCGAGCAGCTCAAGCGCACCTTGGCGGCAGAAGGGCTGTTTGATGCGGCACGCAAAAAACCGCTCCCGCTCCTGCCGCGCACCATCGGTGTCATCACCTCGCCCAGCGGCGCGGCCATCCGTGACATTGTGCAGATCATTCTGCGCCGCTTCCCCACCATGCATATCGTGCTGGTGCCCGTCCCAGTGCAAGGTGAAGGCGCGGCGCAGCACATCGCTCACGCCATTGATCTGTGCAATTCATTGAACCGCGCGCATGAACACGATCCCGCGCGGCATCGCTTGTTCTTTGATGTGTTAATTGTCGGGCGCGGCGGCGGCAGCATTGAAGACTTGTGGGCCTTTAATGAAGAACCGGTTGCACGCGCGATTGCCCGTTCGGCCATCCCCATTATCTCAGCCGTTGGCCATGAAACTGATTTCACCATTGCAGATTTTGTGGCTGATTTGCGCGCGCCTACCCCCAGCGCCGCCGCCGAACTTGTCGTGCAGCCACGCGAGTCATTTCGTGCCCACATCGCCGAATGCCAACGCCGCATCCACGCCGCGCTCGACCGCACCCTGCAAGCAGTTCAGCGCCGCTTTGACCGCGCTGTCACTCACTATGCCTTGCGCGAGCCCCAGCGCATCATCATGGCCTATAGCCAGCGTCTCGACGAGCTGCGTGCAGCTGTGGAAACAGTGCTGCGCGAGTGCTTGCAGGCTGCGCAAACACGCACCTCAGCCGCCCTGCACGTGCTGCGCTCCGCCCGCGTGCTGTTCTCTCGCCAGCTGGCCCAGTACGAGCACGTCGCCCAGTTGCAGCGTGCCGCGCTTGAAACCGCCCTCGGCCATGTGCTGGCGCGCAAACGCGCTGCCTTGCTGCAGCAGCTGGCCCGCGTCGAAGCGCTTGGCCCGCTGGCCGTGCTGCGCCGCGGATACACTATTACCCGGCTTGCTGATTCCGGACACCCTGTCTGCTCTGCGGCCGCCGTGGCGCCCGGCACCGCGCTGCGTACGCAATTCGCCGACGGCTGTGTAGATTCAACCGTGACGCAGGTATCGCCACAGCCGCCACGCCAGTAGCACGCCCGCCACGCCCGCACCGCCCTCCGGCACCACAAAAAATGCTTCGCCCGTAAACACGCGCACAGACGCGTTGTACGTTCTGTCCCGTGCTGCAATTTCGACTACATACGCGGTGCCGTTCGTCAGTGTGCCAGCAGGCACCCAGGCCGCTGCGGCGGCCGTGTTCGCCACATCCGTGGTAATCGTGGCAACCACCGCCAGATCATTGCTGCGCAGCACCCGCAGCAGCGTAATAATCACATTGGTGCCATCATAGTCGTCACTGATGCGGCGCGGATTCCATACGATGTTGGTTGGCATATCGGCTGTCAGCAACGCCCCGTGCCGCGGAAAGACGAGTGCGCCCGCATCAATATCCGGCGCATTGGTGTCGCCCGCGCCCATGCCCGTACCGCGATACATGATCGTGTTATACGCAGGTTTGACAAACAGCTCGCCGCCAATTTCCGTGATGTCCGTACCAAGCCCCGTTGCGGCAGGGAGCGGCGTAACCGCACGCCACGTCACGTCGTCCAGCCCTAGCACTGCCACATCACGCGTGTCCGCCCCCCAGCCGTCTTGATTCGCCCCCATGCCGGCACCACGCACCACGACTATCTCATCCTGCCGCGTCAGCGCGCGCCCGCCTGGAATGGTCACTGCACACAACCCTGCGCCGGGGTTCCATGGCAGATTCGTCACCGCCACGGCCGCTCCTGTCACAACGTTGGTTTTTAACACCCGCCACACCACGTCGCCCACGGATGCATTCGTGCTGTCATACGGCGCGGGATTCCAGTCTTGCTTCACACCATAGACATACTCATCAAATGCCGCGCAATGCGCGTCAAATCGTTTCGTCCAATTCCCCTGTGTCCCGGCACCCTGGCAGTCGAACCGCGTATGCGTATTGCCGGTGGGAATATTGGCATCGTAGGACGGGGCCGACGTGCACACCGTGTCAATGAACCCCAGTGTCACCAGACACAAGTTCCACGCCGGTGCATTCCCATACAGCACTTGCGTGCTGGTGGGCGCGTACACCGTCGCAACCGTGACATCACTGCAGATCACCACCCATTGATCCTGAGCTATGCTGTACCGCGCCACCAGCGTTGCACTCGCGCCCCAGCGGTTTGTCCATGCTGCACTTAGCGAGCAGAACAAAAACCCCTCCCGATATTCCAACCCGTTGTTCAAATAGTCGTAATTTTGATTGGGCTGGCCGGGATGCGGCGCCAGTATGCTCCACTCATTGCTCTGCGGATCGTAGCGCCAAAACGTTGTCGAATTATTGTTGCCCGGCACATAGTAGAGATAGCGGCCATCCGTGCCTAGTTTGCAGCCCGCTCCGCTAGCTTCTGGTACCGTACTGGAGACCCATTGCACGTCTGCACTGCTGCTGTGTACCGCATACGTAGTACGGGCAAATGTGACAGAGTCACTAAATGGCATCCCATAAGCGTTTGTTCCTGTTACCTGAATAATGGTCTCGCCTACGGCTAAATAGAGGTTTGAAACTGCCCATACAGCCGTGGCTGGAAAAGAGTACACGTCTCCGGCAGAACTACTACATGTCATCCCTCCTGCCACATACAGGTTGTTGGTTCCGTGAATGGTTGTGTGAGAGATTTCGTACGGGACAACCGCATTGGTCGTGAGGATGTCCACATAGGGTGTTGCTGCACTCATGTCCATGCGGATCACGGTGAGCGCATCATGGGCGGCAGCACCAGCGGCATTCGTGCCGGTGACGCGGATCACATTCGCGCCCACTGCCACCGCTACGTTTGTAAGCACCCACGCTGGCGCGGCTGCGAACGTGCCCGCCGCACCATTCAACTCATTCGTCCACTGCATGCTTCCGACTACTTGCCCGCCGTTCGTTCCGCCTAGCGTTACCGCCGCCGTGCTGTAACTTACCCACATGTGTGCGTTGGTAATGTCCACAAACGGCGCCACGATCGCCGTGATAATGTCAGCGAGGAGTGTGACCACCCGGTTGCCATTCGCCACGGCCAACAGGCGTGCCGTACCACGCCCCGTGTCGTGAAGAAATTCGACGTCCAGCGGTTGTGAAAGCGCCGCGGCAATGTACGGCGGTAAGGGCGCCGTGATCGTGTGGGTTAGCGTCAACACATCATTGCTGGCCAGCTGGTACACCAGCACACGGTTGTTGCCATAGTCGCTCAGCGCAATCATGCGCGCGCCGCCCAGCCGCGGCAACACGGCCAGCCCGCACTGCCGCGCACTGCTGCTGGCGGTGTCCGTGGCAAGCGCAGCTACACTCCAATTCGTCTGCAGCACGACGGTTGATCCGTTGAACGCAAACCGGTAGAGCTTTTTGTCCGTGCCGCGTGAGATGGCATACCACACCCCTGTTACCAACGGATCTGGATCAATATCAGTTGGGGCGAAACCACTGGCATGATAGTGCGCACGATATTTCGTCGTTTCTTCCCACACCAGCACGCGATTGTTGCCCATGTCGGCGATGCCCACATACGGCGTGCCTGCGGCGTCGTACACACGCCCAATGCCGCGCACGTAGCGCGACACCATGCGGTTGGTCGTGCCACTGCCTTCGCGTCCCATCGTGCGATACACGCTGTAGTTGGCCGTCCCGCCGCCCGGCACCACTTGCCCCGCCAGCCGCACTTGCGTCGCGCTGACGATCTCCACAATGCTGGTGCGCATAGTGCCAACACCAACTTCATCACCAACATGCACATGTTTGGCAATAAAATTGTTGCCGTTGTCCGTCAGTACCTGTTGAACAGAACTGTCAAATGTCCCGTGCCACCCGCCGGCAACATTATCATTGACATCATACATGCCGTAATTAAACTCCGAGAGACGCGGCAGCCATGTGACGTACACCGGCGGAATGCCCCACTCACTGTACGATGAGATCGTCATCAGCACATGCGCGCCGCTGCTGGCGGGCAGCGCCTTGATCGGCTGGTGGCCAAAAAACGCATGCGTCGCCACTTCAGCAAACGGCTCGGTGCCCTCGCAGATGCTCATGATTGGATCGGCTGTGCCGGCATTGAGCGTGAGAAACAGCGTTCTCCCATCCCGTGCGGTGATCGCGCGCGCGCCACTGGTGGCCACGACTTGGAACACACGCGGGTTAGATTCTACACCGCCGGCTTCTTCGGTCAGATAGAAAATCGCGCGGTTCTGCCCGCTGCCCATCGGCGGCGTCAGGTTCAGCACCGTCCCGCCAGCCGTCACACTCGTCACCAGCTCAAATACATAGGTAGGAGCTGTGCGCCGGTACACCCGGTACAGATTGCCCGGCACGGCGGCCGTGGTAATCCGCACAGCCGTGCCTTCCACCACAATCTCCGCCGCATGCGGATATGCAGGCGCCGCAGGCTCGTACAGCGTCGGCACATCCCACACGTCCCACTCCCAATTGACAAAGCCGCGCGCCGGCAGCGACAGATTGGATGAATGCATGTACTCGCGGTCATTTTGCCGCCAGACCCAGCCGTCACTGTAGCCCGGCAAATCTACTGTGATAAAAATATAACGCCCCAAGCCGAGGCCGTTGTACTTGCGGTAGCCGTAAATGCTGTCCGTGCCGCTCCAGCTCAGCGGCCGCGGCGGCCAGTTGATGTCTGCCAATCCATCCCCGCCAGTGGCCACCGTGTTTTTCAACACCGTCTGTGAGTTTTCCAGCACATACGTCTTGACTACCGCACCTGCCAGCGGCGCCCCGCTGCGCGAGAGGATGCGTGCGATGTTCGTCGCCGGCGATGCGTAACCCCAGTTGTCATGCCCCATGTTGCGCATCCCCGGCGTGTGGCGGTGCATGTCCGCCGTGCCTTTGCAAAACTGCATGCGCGCCTCAGACGAAAATACATCCGGATTGGCGCACCATGTTCGAATTTGTAACGGCCGCCCGTTCGCAAACACCGCGCCCGCACCGTCTTTCGGAGACACCTGATACTGGTACAAATCGCCCAACTGATGAAACAGATGTGTGGTCTCGTGACCTTCATCACCTTCCGCATCCCGATAAAACCGCTGCCACACACCGTGCCCCGGCCACACGCCGAACGGCTGGCCATACGTATCCACTTGCGGGTTGTAATCCAGCCCCCGGCAGCCTTCATAGTAATGCCACACATTCGTGCCGTTAAAGACCCAACTGCGGTTGGCATTGTTTACATCATCTATCTCAAATCCATCTAGTGTCACCCGGATTTTGATATCATCATTTTCCGACGTGCCAGACCGCTCCCACATCGCCTGGATCGCATTGTTTAATTTGTGCAAAATGTAGAGTATCGAATGCGGATCATTTTTGACATTCGGGCGGTAATCGTTCGTCAGCGCGGTTTTCGGATAGAACACGGGATGCAGCGTCCAAGCGTGTACTGCCATCTCATGCCGATTGTTGCGCTCGCTCGCATCCGCATCGGCGCTGCCGATGTTCTCGATCGAAACAACATTCCAATACTCCGTGCTCAAAATCAAGCGCCGCGTCGGCGTAAAATTGTCAAATTGATACGGCCAGTTGGTGCGGAATGTCAGTGCCGTGTACAGCGCGTACTGGGTTGCCACCGGCGTCACAAACGTCGGAATGGCCGCATTGATGACGAATTGCGTATCAGGCGTGTACATCGTAAACGGCGCCGTGTCAGCGTTGCGATACGGCGTGTTGAACCACGCTTTCACACGCAGCGTACCCGGAAGCGTATCCGCCGTACCCGTGTTTTCGAGAACTACGCTGTTGGTAATCGCTTCGCCCGGCAGCGGCCAGCCAAAGTGCGTGCTCCATGTCGGATGAAACGGGCTGCGCCGCTTGCTATACAGCGGCCGCCGCGCAATCCATGCCACCCCCGGATCGCGCCGCCCAGGGCCTTGCAGCGGGTCACGGTACTGCGTGCTGTAGTCGTAGCGCTCTGTCAAATACCCAAACACCCGCCCCGCCGTAACGGCAATTGGCGCGTTGGTATACGCCGCCGCACCGTAATTAAAGCTTCCATCCATCATCGGCAACGCGTGGGGCACGGCACCAAAACGGTTCGAGTACACTACCGGCCGGTACACGCCCCCCTGCCACACTACCGCCGTCAGATATTTCTGCCCTTCCCGCCCATACTCCTTCGTGTAATCCCCACACGCCAGGCTGAACGGCGCCACGGCGTCAAACAATGTGGCATCCTGGCCTTTCGATGTAAACGACGGAAAATTGCCTATGTCGTAATACCGCACAACGCTAGTCGCGTTCGTCCGGTACATCACCGCCAGCCATGCACGCCCAGCCCAGGCAAAGTCCCCCGCCGTCATGCCAATCACTTCCATGCCCGGCTCCGGCAACGCCGCCGATGTCCCGCGCAGTGTCCAGTTGTTGTCATTGGTGGCTGCAGGCCGTGAATACACTAGCAGCCGGTGCCGCGGCGTGTTGCGATAGTCGTCACTCAGACTTTCTACGATGATCAGCTCGTCGCCCGCATACGCTGACAGCACATCCCCAGCCGCCACGCATACAATGTCATTCGAGCCGCCACTTGGCGCAGCGCCAAAATACCAGCTCGATTGCAAATCCCACCCGCGTGTCGAATAGACACCCGGTGCACGGTATACCTCGCCCGATAGCACCGCCCCGTAGCGCCGGAACATCATCAGAAATTCACACGTGTCGTTCGCCGGCCAAAAATTCCCCGCCGCCAATCCTCCCGTGATGACGTTGCTCAACGATATGTCCTGCCACACAAACCGCGACAAAAACTCACCGTCCCGCTTGGCTCGGATCGGTGTATCATATCCCACCAGCGCATACTGCGCCGTGTACAGCGCTGGTTGATGTTCCAACATGATGATGTGCGGATAGCCAAACCCGTAATACGAAGGCGCGGCCTGCGCAGCCAGTGCCCCGCACAGAACGGCCGCGGCGCCGCAGCGCCACCTCCAATTGTTCTTCATGCGTAGTTCCCGTAGTTGATTATTAATTGCAATACATTTACCACTATATCAAAAATAAACACTCTTTGCAACTGCAAATCTCTCTTTGTTTCTCTCATGGCGCTTCCTCTCCTCCCGCACGCGCTGCCTTAATGCTCAATTACTTTTTGGTATACTAGTGCCATGACAACGCTTATTCTGATTTGGCTCGCCCTCTCTGTCTTGCTGGCCGGATGCCAGCCCGCGCCGCTGCCGGGCCGCAGCACACCGCTTGCTGTCACGAATGTCTGGGCCGGCCATCCGGTCGATTTTGATCTCCTCACCATCAATGGCCGCCAGTTCGCCGCGTTCTATGACGCCGATCGTTGGATGACCATCGCCGCGCGCCCGCTCTCCTCCCCACACTGGGACTTCGTCCGCCTCCCCTCCCAGCTCGGCTGGGACAGCCACAACTACATCACCATTGCCATCGAATCCGCCGGCTTCATCCACGTAAGCGGCAATATGCACAACGATCCGCTCATCTATTTCCGCTCCACGAACGCATGGGATATTCACAGTCTTGTGCGTGTGCCACAGATGACTGGTGACCGCGAGGATCGTTGCACCCAGCCGCGCTTCATCCATGGCCCGCATGGTGAGTTCATCTTCACCTACCGCTATGGCGGCAGCGGTGATGCAATCAATTTTTACAACATCTACGATCCTGTTTCACAGACATGGCGCCGCCTGCTGGATGTGCCGCTTCTATCTGGTGAAGGCTTGCGCAGCGCCTATCCCTTTGGGCCTGTGCCCGGCCCCGACGGCTATTTCCATCTCGTCTGGGTGTGGCGCGATTCGCCCGATTGCGCCAGCAATCATGACCTCTGCTATGCCCGCAGTACCAACCTCGTGCACTGGGAAACCAGTGCCGGCGCGCCGCTCTCGCTCCCTATCACCTTCGCCCAAGCTGAAGTCGTTGATCCGGTGCCCGTCAATGGCGGTATGCTCAACGGCAATACCATGCTCGCGTTTGATGCGCATCACCGCCCGGTTATTGCCTATCACAAATTCGATGAACAGGGCTTTACCCAGCTCTATTACGCGCGCCTCGAAGACGGCCGTTGGCGCATCTATCGCGGCACGGATTGGCGCTATCGTTGGGAATTCAGCGGCTGGGGCACCATTCAGCAGGACATCAAATTCCGCCCGCTTGTGCGCGCGCAGTCCGGCGAATTCCTGCAATGGTATGAGCACATCGCGTATGGCCGCGACATTCTCGTGTTAAGCGAACAGTTCGCACCTCTCGGTTTGCTCGACGCGCCCATGCGCCCGCCGGAACTGGAAACCCCGCGCGGCACCTTCCCCGGCCTGCGCGTGCAGTGGTGCGCCGGCCGTGGCATCACGCAAGACGGGCTGCAATTCTGGCTGCGCTGGGAAACACTGGACTACAACCGCGACAAGCCGCGCGACCCCCCCTGGCCCCCGCCGTCCTTGCTCACCATGCACGCATTCCCGCCGCTGCATGCGCTGCCCGTACGGCGTCTGCGCCCCATTCCAGTCTACACCAATATCGCGCCACGCGCGGCGGTCAGTAACCTCATCAGCAACGGTGACTTCTCCGCAGGCTTTTCCCACTGGTTCCCGTGGCAGCGCGGCAAAGAGCATCCTCATCTGATGACCATTTCTGTCGTCAGCAATCAACATTTTTTGCGGATTGAAAACCCCCTCGGTGCCTTGATCGGTGTGCAACAGCAGGTGCTGCTGCAATCCGGCGCAGTCTATTGCTTGTCCGCCACAGTGCGTTCCTGCGCGCGCAGCGATCCGAAGACGTTGTTCGGCGCGCGCGTCGCCCTCTACGCCCCGCCCGAGCCGGAGCGCGAACTGGTCTGGATGAGCGAGCACAATCAATGGTGGCGCAAGCAATTGATCTTCACCAATGCCAGCACCGTGCCCGGCGTGCTCTTCGCCCACATGGGCTATGGCAACGTCACCTCCACCGGCGAATTCACGGCCATCCGTATGGAGCGACTCGAGTAGCGTTGTGTGCCACCGCTCACATTATTCTCCTCGTCAGAGCTGCCGCTGGCTTCAGATATCCGGCCGTTTTTGATATTATTAAACAAAGACCATGAGAGACTTCGTATGTTCCGTCATGTGAAAGTGAGCGTCAGTGTACAAGCCGCGATCCTATCGGTCGCAGCCCTGTTCGCGCTTGCACAGCCTGAACACGGTGATCCACTCGTGGGCACTGAACCGCTGACAGCTGTCTACAACTATTCCTATGCGTATGTGATGCAGCTTGCGGCGTATGTCGAGCACTATGTGCCGCAAGCCAGCCGGGCCGCACCAGCGAATGGAGCTGAAATTACTCGACCATTGCCGCGTATACCAATTCGGTCGCGCCCCTGCGGCAACGCCTGCGCCAGATGCTTGGCGTTCAGGCGTCCGAGTTTCTCGCAACGGGCGTGACGTGGTGCGTGGAGGGGACAGGCGCGCTGCACACGGTAGAGTCCTTTGTGTGCAGTGTCGCGACAGGCGCAAGCGTGCGCGGCCTTGCTCTGATGCCGGCCACCAACGCGCCCGTACCGGCCGTGGCGCTGGCGCTCAGTCCCGGCATCTTGCCCGAAGATGTGTGTGGTCTGACTACCAACCTGCCCGCGGCGGCGCAACTCGGCCGCCTGCTGGCGGAACGGGGATTTGCCGTGCTGTGCCCCGTGGTCATGAACCGCGAAAAATGGTGGTCGGGCAGCACTAATGTGTTCTCGGGCAGCCAGCCCTTAACTAATATTATTGAGCATCGCTACTGGCTTGCGCATCAAGGCTTCCACGTGGGCAGGCAGTATCTCGGTATTGAAGCTGCTCTGCTGTGAGCGTCCCTGCGTGTTGCGCGCAGTCATCCGCGCATCGCGCCCCACAAAACTGGCTTCGCTGGCATGGGGCGCGAAGGCGCCATCGTGGCTGCCTATGCTGCCGCGCTTGATTCTGACTTCTCTGCTGTCCTCCTCTCCGGTGGTTTTCAGGAACGTACTAATGTGTGGACGCTGCCGCTGGACCACCATCAATGGGGTGTGCTCAAATACTTCGGCGATGCCGAAATCGCCTCACTCATCGCCCCGCAGCCACTGGTGGTTGAAACGCCCAGCAATTACCCAGGCCTGCCCCTTGATTCCTCATGGCGCGAATACATGCGTGCCCATGCACATTATGCCGCCCTTGGCCTGAGCAATCACATCCTCTTTGCCGCGCCAGCAGGTGGCGCCAGTGTGGCGGGAAGCCCTCCCGCCTTGGATGCCTTTGCCGCGTGTTTTGATCTGCCCACGGGCGTCACCCTCACCTGCGCCGCTGCCCTGACTACCACATATACCTCCGTCACTGCCATGCATTCACTGTTCGCTGAACTTCAGGATTGGCTGCAACTGCTTGCCACCCATTCCTATCTGGCACGCAATGAATTCTTCTGGCAACGGCTCGCAACCAATTCCTTGGCCGCATACGAAACCAGTTGTGCCCCCTTGCGCGATGAGCTTATACACGACATGCTGGGGGCGTTCCCGCCCCCCGACATTCCCCTGAAAGTCTGGTCCAGCGTCTATGCGAGCAACGCCCTCTGCACCACTTACAATGTTCTTATGACACTCTACACCAACGTCAACGCTTATGGTCTCTTAAATGTGCCCAACGGCATTGCCCCTGGCGAGCGGCGCCCGTGCGTCATCTGCCAGCACGGGCTTGAAGGTACGCCGCCTGATGTGTCTGACGATCGCCTCACTAACGTCTATCATGCCTTTGCCCTGCGCCTGGCCGAGCAGGGGTTCGTTACCTTTGCGCCGCAAAATCCCGTTACCTATTGGGCGGCCATTCGCACTATTCAACGCCAGGCCATTGCGCTGCGGCGCGACTTGTTTGGTGCCGTCCTGCGCCAACATCAGCGCCATCTGGATTTCCTCAGCAGCCTCCCCTTTGTCAACTCCAATGCCTTCGGCCTCTACGGCCTCTCGTATGGCGGATATTGCGCCCTCTGGACAGGTGCCCCCGAGACGCGTTATGCCGCCATCGTCTGCGCAGGAAAGTTTACCGACTGGACGCGCAAATGCACCGCCCTCGACCATGGCAGTTCCTATCTCTTTGTCGCCGCCACTTGGACTCCCGAATACGATTTGTGGCATTTTGATGTCTTGAACCGCTACAGCGACGCTGAATTGGCCGCTCTGATCGCACCTCGCCCCTTTATGGTCGAAATGGGCAACAACGACAACGTCCCAGTGCTTCATTGGGCTACCAACGAATATGCCAAGGTTGCGCAACTCTATGCCGATTTGGGCATACCCGCCAAAACACGCATGGATGTGTTCGATGGCGGCCATGAGATTCACGGCGTAGCCAGCTTTGCTTTCCTTAGCGAGTTCCTTGTGCCCGAACCACACGGCGTCATCTTTTTCACCATCGTTGCCCTGATCCGCTGGCGCCGTTCGCGCCCATCCCTCTACCAGTGTCGTGTCTCGTGAATTGCTGTGCCGGGCATCTTCTATGGTGTCACACGCAATTCGTCTTCACCAATCCCAGCACCGTGCCCGGCGTGCTCTTCGCCCACATCGGCTATGGCAACGTCACCTCCACCGGCGAATTCACGCCATCCGCCTCGAACAACTCATCCAGTTTTGACGCGCGTGCTCTATTGTCTATCCACCACGAATTAGGGCGCCTCATCCCGCGGGCATGTTTCTTCCACCTCACACTCACACAGCTCGTACCCGCCCATCGAGATGCGCGCGCGCGGCAAGCCGCGCAGCCGGCAGCGCGCAAAGATAAGCGGACCCGCATCGTGCGACGCCGCATGCCATGCCACGTTCCCCGCGCCCGCATCGCGCGTTACAATCACGCTGTCCTGTACACGCACATTCGTCGCGTTGTTCACTGCCACAACATGCTTGAACGTGGCATTCGTGCTGTAGATATCCGCCCACAACACGCAGTTGGAAATCAGCACGTCGCGCGAACCCGTCACTACCAGCCCATACAGCACATTGTTGCTGCACGCATACGCCCGCGTGTGCAGCACGATGCCCTCAAACACCAGCCGCTCATTGTACGGTGCTTGCATACTAATTTGATAGCCAGGCGCATCAGCATCAACCTCGATCACCGGCGTGCCAATGCCGCGCACGCGCACATCTCGGTGGTGGCTCATCACCCATTCCGCGCCCGCATTCTCCTCGCGGTACGTGCCAGGGCAAATCGTAATCTCATCGCCATCGCGCGCACCGCGTAGCGCCGCCAGCACACTCGTGTAGGTGTGCTGCCTGCCCTCAGCATCGCGGCGTATAATTGTGTTCGTGGGCGCCTCCACATGCGTGAGCTGCTCCACGGCAATCCCAGTGAACTCACCCGTCGCGGCGATAATGCCAAATCCCATGTGCGCATAGACCGTGGCGATCCCATCGGTCTGATTAGTGAAGACCACTTCCCGTGTGGTAAACGTGTTGTCTTGGTACATCCACACCACGGCATGCTCGGGCTGCGGCGGCAAATACACAGCCACCCGCGCGCCCCACAGACTGCGCGGGTCATTCTGCGGCGCACGCGCGCTGGCCCGCACACGGTACACCGTACCCGAGCGCAGCACAACCGTCTGTTGCAGGCCGATCAACTGCGCCAGCGGGTTTTCTATGCGCGCAAACGTTTGCCCTCCCTCTTGGCGCACACTCAGCAAATTCGTGTGCGCTACACCGTGCCGCCATGGCTGCCACCCCTCCAGCCCCGCACTGAACGACCCGTTCCGCAGCACGTTCGATGTGATCACGATCGCTGCACGCGCGGCTGCCGCCTCTGGCCGCGCCGGCTCAGCCGCCGTTACCATCGCATCCAAGCCGCCCAGCAACGCACAGCGCCGCTCCATGTCATAACTCTCCCGCAGCAGGCACGGAAAATACGTGCGCGGATACCGCAGCACAATCGTGTTCAGTTCGCGCCATGCTCCCGCCGGCACTGGCAGCTGATACGTCACCCATTCCTGTGCCAAGGTAATTACGCCCAGTGCCGTGCCGTTAAGCGCCACAGCCACGCGCAACGGCCGCGGCGCCGTTTTGACGGCTGCTTTGGCCGTCAGCGCCAGCACATTCGCGCCAGCCGGCGCCGCACCGTTGCACACCACCGTGTAGCGCCCGCGCGAACGCTGGCACGGCCGCCCGTCCACCGTCTCCAGCGGCTCTAGCCCGGCAGCTTGATGCGGAATGGCCACCGGAACACCAAACCGATACGGCCAGCGCGGCGTAATCGGCACCACACGCAGCCGTGCGTGCGCGCCCGCTCCCGTGCCAGCTTGCCGCACCTCCACGTCCAGCCACCGTGTCCGGTAAATCTCATCACCACACCGCCGCGTGCTCACCGGCCAGCGCTCCATATTGAAATGCCCCGAATTCCGATAAAACCCCCGCAGCCGCCGCGCCACCGGATCATACGTCACCTGCACCCCAGCTTGATTGCGCGGCCCAGCAAGCATAAACGGCAGCTCGCCGTTGATCACTATTCGTGCAACCGGTTGCAGGCGCTCGTCACGCAATACGCACGTGATCCGCACCCGCCGCTCGCCCAGCGGCACAAACGTAAACCGTGAGGTAAACGTATACTCCAATCCAATGGTGTAAATGTTGGGAAATGACAAATTCCAATATTGCGTCACACAGAGCGTCACCGGCAGTGCGCGCTCTATCCGTGGATTGCAATACACATGCGTCGCGCCAAAATTCGTCACCAACCGCAGTGAGCTCATCTCCTCTACCATGCGCGCATGATGTGCATCCACGCCGTGCTGCACCCAAAAACGATACGGCGACGCTTCCAGCAGCGCCAGCTTGTCCGCATGCAATGCCTGGTTGCCAATCTCCATCAGAAAATACGCCATCTGCGGCCAACTGCGCCCGATCGCCACACCCGTCGGCTGATCCGCCAGCACCCCGCACATCGCCTGCCGGAAATTGTTGACGTCGCGCGCAAACGGAAATTCGATGAACGGACTCGGCTTCGGCTGGCGCGACAGCCACTCGTACACTCCCTCTAAACGCCGCGGCACTACCCCCGTGTACATGTCAACCCGCACCGTGTGCTCGAGTGTCATTACTATCAGCAGCACACCACACACGCCGCTTGCACACCACCCCAGCCCGCGCCGCGCCCGCCATGCAACAGCAATGATCTGCCCGAGTGCAAGCCCCCCAAGGATGCTCGCGCACAACATCACATTGTGTATATACGCGCGGCTATTCCGCACAAACGCCAGGAGCGGCGGATCAACCAGCAGGCGCCCAAGAGGACTCAGCCCGCGCGGCGTCTCCCCATATTTGTACACCGGCATGATAACCAGCAACAACGTGAGAACCGCCAGCCCAGCCACACCGGCGTCCAGCCATGCTCTCCGCCCCTTACACCATGGCGCAACCATCACCCACCCCGCCCCCAGCGCGCTCACCGTCAACGCCACCGCGCCCGGCAGCAAAGGCGCGTCCGGAATATACGTGCCGCGCTCCCACAACCGCACGATATGGTGTGGCACTTTCATGAATTGCTCGCCCACATGCCGCCACGAAATAAAATCCAGCCGTGTGCAGCCTGCCAAGTGCGCCACCCAGCCAATGCTCGGCAGCCGTGTCATGTTGATGTAATACGGAAAATAAAATGGCGCCAGCACGGCCAGTAGTATTCCGCTGCATAACACAAACTGCCACCATACCTCGCGCAGCCGCTCCGGATACGCCACAAACCCGCACGGCACCAGCACCGCCAGTGCTAACGCCAAATACACGGTCTGATAATCAATACTGACCGCTTTCACCGCCACGATGATAAAAAAGAGTATGAGCCGCCGCACGCCCCCATACCGCAAAAACCGCAGCCACGCCCACAGCGCCAGCGCCGCCATAAACGTCACTTGATAGTGATAATCCACCGTGTCGTGAAACCGGTGCGGAAAAAACGCACACAACGCGCCTGCAAACACCCCCGCCGCCCATGAACCGCTCCATTCCTTCACTAACACGTACACGGCCATGGCATTCGCAATAAAAATCAGCAGCAGCAGCACATTGTAGGCAAGGCAGGCATTGCCCGTGAGTGCGTACACTATGTAATACGGCACGCCGCATAAAAAATTCGCATTGATCAACGCGTTGTTGTATGCATATGGATACGTGTACTGCCCGCGCCACCATGTCCACGGATGCCGCACCACAGCCCGCATAACCGATAGCAGTTCGGCCGTGTTGTTGCACATGTCCATGTAGGCCGGCGTGGCGCGGTGCATCTCGGGCAGCCGCGGCCAAAAATGCCAGCACGTCAGCGCGCTAAACAGCAGCAGCGCTAGCCAGAACCGCGGCACATGCAGCGCACTATATTTCAGCCTGCTCATTATCTGATGAACGCTTTTCCCGCGCCTTCCCCACACGGTACAGCAAGCCCGTCAGCCGCCCTTGAAACGCCAAAAGGTAAATTAACCCTGCCATCCGCACCAGCCCCCCCGCCACCGTCCGCCCAAACACCAACGGCAGCACATATACATACGCCAGCAATGCTGCCACACACACCAGCGACGCCAGCACATACGTCCAGCCCATTTCCACCATCGCCGGAAATACAATGTGCGGCAACCCCGCCCGCCACCGCCCCGACAGCTGCACTAACAGCGCCGTCATCGGCCAGCTTAACACCCCGTACGCCCACGCTGCTATCCCGAGCACCCGCGGCACCGGCGCACCGTATCTCTGCAGCACCAATACAATGATCAACGGCAGCCACGCGTTTATCACCATCGCCACCAGCCGCGCCAGCGGCTTGATTACACTATCAATCACATTCGTCAGATCAGGCCAGTTCGGCATGGTATCGTTACCATTCGCCGTATCACTGATGATCGCCAGATAATACGAACCGAAATAGCCCCAATACGCCACCAGCAGCCCCAGATTGACAAGCGGAATCGCCAGCGTGAAAAGCACCAGCGCCCACACCACCGTGCTGACGAGAAGAATCTGCCAGCCATGCTTGCGCACAGGATATGTGAGTGCATCGTAAAAAATGTTCACGCAAACCCCTCCGGTTGTAAACGTTAAATTGAGACCGTCAGTTACCCCTCCGTGCCCTACACCTCGCGCAGACCCATCCCCCTTCACGCGCCCTTGATGCGCCCAAGCAGCATCTCCGTGTGCCCAAACAAATGCGCCTGCTCTTCCACAATCTCCCGCCGGTACATCGTCTCGCTCATCACATCTTTGTGCAGGTCTTTCAACCGCGCCAACTCGTTCATCAGCAAATTCACTTGCGGCAGGCGCGGCGTGCGCGCAAACGTTTGCCGGACATGCACCGCGTGCACCGCCAGCCGCGCATAAAAATCATACAACCCCAATTGTTCCGCATGCCGCGCGGGCTTTAGCTCCGCCGCCAGCTTGCTGATGCGTTTGCCACGTTTGATTATCTCGGCCGTGTGCTTCACTCGCAATGGGTCTGCCGCACACACATCCGCCAGCTCATTCACCCGCGTATCGTCCAGCCCCCACCAATACCGCGGCCATGCCGCCTCCACACGCGCCGCATCCGGCGTAGCGCTCCACAGCGCATCCGCCGCCGCCGCCAGCACCGGCCATTGCAGCGCCACATGCATCAGCCGCCCCCCGCAGAGCGCGCTCAACGCCGGCCGCGCCCCCTGCACACACGCACACCCCGATGGCAGCGCCACAACCGCCCGCGTTACTTCCGCCCTGCCCAGCGCCGCCACCCCGGCATGCACCTGCGCCACCGCCGCACGCCGGTCGCTGCACAGCTCGTTGTCATGCGCCGCCCGCCCATGCACAACTCCCGCCATCCGCAGCCCGTTCCGCGCGCACGCACTCGTCAGCTGCCCCAGCCCGCCCTCGTCATGCGCCGTGTACGCCACAATCGTGTTCTTCGGCATCCGCTCCAGCCACCCCGCCATCCCCGCGCCTCCTCCCACGCACACCAGCGGTGTCTTCCCCCGCTTCTCCACATGCGCCACCAGCGCATCCAAATAGGCCATCGCCGCTTCACTCAGTTCCTCGCCCGCTTCATGCGGCGCAGGCACACCCAGCCCAATTACCGCCGCATCATGCGCCGCCATCAGCTCGTCCAAAAGCCCGCACATCACTCTCACCGCCTGCGCATTGCCCACATCCAGCGTGCCATCCGCCGTGCGCATCCCGCGGTACCGCTCTAACTCCACAAGCTGCTCTACCGCCCCCAACACCGCTTGGTACGGGATCAGCTCGATCCCCGCCTCGCGCGCCGCTTTGTTCAGCTCCGCAATGTGCTCTGCGCTGATATAAATGTCACCCCGCACGCACGGCTCTTTCTTGAACGCAAACGTATCATGATAATTCAGCAGCACGGCAGAATACTTAAGCCGCCCAAGTTCCGCGCACACCTGCTTCAAATACGCGGTTTTATATTTGTGCACCCGCAGATCAAGATACACACAGCGCCAGCCAAACCGCGGCGTATCTTCAATCACTCCACACGGAATTTCCGCCCCCGCCTGCGCCAACAACTGCCGCAGCGTCTGCGCCCCATACCACAGCCCGCGCACATTCCGCGCGCACACAATCACCCCGCCACGCCCAATCTCAATCTTGTACGCCTGCTCCTCATACTGATCCACCTCAAAAAACTTCACCTTTAGCCCCGCCGAGCCCAGCGCCGCTTCCAGCCGCCCCGGAAACCCCTCGCACCCCCACGGCAGCCCCTCCACGCTCCGCACACTAAACGCGCGTTTCACCCGCAGCACATCCTGCCCGGCCACCACACGCCGCGGCGCCGGCACCAGCCGTACTTCTTCCAACGTCATAGCTTGCTCCCCTTCATCGTGACAGCCGCGCACACTCATCCCGCGCAGCGTTACTCTGTTCATTTCACATGCAAAATAATAACAAACCCCCCGCAGGTTGTCAACGCGCCCGCGCAGCCTTCTCCAATCAAAAGAGGCGCTGCTCTCAGCGCCCCTCTCGTCCTTCGTTTCTTCTCCCCCTTCCGTACCTTCCGTCCCTTATGTCCTTTATGTCCTTTCCACCCTCCTCACTAATACTTGCAAATCTTGTGCAAATCATCATCTGCAATGCAACACAACCGCCCCGGCTCATAAATCTCTTCATACTCCCCCGTCTCATCTATCAATTTGATGAGCTCTTTTTTCACCCCCCAAATCTGCGTCCGCCCGTCCCCTTCACAATAAAAATACTTGCCCAGATTCAAAGGCTGCGGCGCGCCCAGCCCCATCGCCGCCGCGCCCACCGACGACAAGTTCCGGTCAAACACCTGGCATGTCTTTGACGAGCCAATATACGATACCAGCAGCTTCCCCGCCATAAACCGGTATTTAAATACCGTGTCCGCCGCCGTCCCCAGGATGCTTACACCTGACGTGCTTAACACCACTGAATAATACTTGTCATCCATCTGCAACAGTGCCCACGTGCCCGCGCACGCCCGTACCGTGCAGTTCCCTTTGCCAATCGCTTCCGCAAACGCGATGTCTATCTTCTTCGTCCCCGTCTTGTCAAACAGCGTCAGCGTGCAACTGTCTATCTGCTGATTCGACCGCGTATATCGGCACGCCACCGTGTTGCCTTTCACATCATGCTTGTAGTTGTTATACTCTGTCAAATTTACCGTGCCCAGCACGGCAGCATACAATTGCACAGCGCCCGCCAGCATGGCTAGCGCAGTCATCGTCCGCATGTCTCTCTCCGTGGTGATGGTTACTTTACTTTGCCATTAATGATCACAACCGTATTCGTGTCCCGCTTTAGTGCGCCAAGGTTCTTCATCGCTTCGCGCGAAACGATCAGCGAATCAACAACCCGGCCCTCCGCGCCATATGCAATTTTTTTGATGCTGCCAAAATAGGCTTCCGTGGGATCGGCGTCCGTGCCTTCAAAGCCATTCACACCTGGATCGGCCGCGGCAACTATGGATGATTTCACAATGCTGTCCGCGGCTTTCACAGAGCCAACATCACCGGCCGCTTGGGGCGCGCTCGTCTCCAGCTGCACGCCGGCCCGCACCATGCTCCGCACCAGCGAGCCCCCCATCGGCACCTTGTTCTCATCTTTCCCCAGCTTCAGCGCCACTTTCATAATGTGCCCCAGCCCACGTATCCACGCGTTGCTGATGTTGCCGCCCGCGCACGCCACGCTCGCTATTGACGCGCCTTTCGCATCCACTCCAAACGCCCGTACCTGCCCGTGCCCTCCCGGATAATACTGCCCCGAAACATCTCCGCCATGCGTCCGCACGGCCTTCGTCACCGGGTTCTTCAGCTTGCCCCGCACCACACTGATCTTCTTGATCGTCATGGCATCCGCCCCGCCCACGCACCCGCCGTACACACTCACACTCCCCAGCGCCACGTTCCGCGGCAGCACCACCCGCCCCAGGCTGCCCCGCACTTTCACGCTCGTCAATGCTTCTTGTGACCGCACTTCATCCAGCTGTGCCACCGCGTTCAACGCATATTCATTGGTTGAGTCTATCTCACCGTATAACGTGTCATAGCCTGTGCCTTTGAGCGTCTTCGCCCGCTTTGCGCTGACCGCCAGTGTCGGCGCGCCGCTGATCTCCAGCACACTGCCGTCCCAGTGGTTAATCGTGCCTTTGAATTTCAGCGCGATCAGATCGCCGTCATCCGCCGGGTCGAACACCCAGTCTTCGTACAAGCCCGGTTTGCCCGCCACTAGTTTGGGATGGTTTGGGTTGACAGGATTCACATGGATCGTCACGTTCATGCGCGCCGAACCAAACCCGTCCGACGCTGTCAGCACCAGCGCAAAATCCGTCCCCGCGTCCCCGCGCTTCGGAATCATGCTGAATTTCATATAATCCGAATTCACGCCCCAATTCTTGCCGTCCCCCGCCGGCGTCAGCGCCCCTGTGTACGTAATCGTGTCACCGTCATCATCTTTCGCATGCACCGTGAACGACAATACCTGCAGCTCGCGCACTGCAAACCAGTTCGTCTTTGGATAATCAAACACCGGCAGCGCGTTCGCCTTCCACATCTGCACCCGGTTGTTCCCAGAATCCGCGCAAAACACTAAACTCTTGTAGCGCGCCAAATTATACGGATAGGCAAATTGCCCTTCCACCGCCGACGGCGCCACCGCCCCGCCAATCACCGCCGTCCCAAACTTGCCCACTATAAACCCGTTGCCATCCGTGATCAAATACTGGTTCTGCGATGAATGCGCGCACGCAAACAGCAGAAAGCCCTCGAAATCTATCAACCCCCGGATGCCACGGTACACATTCCCCGTAAACCCGCCTACATCGTTCGTCTGCGCATCCTGTGGTATGTTCCAGTCATCCTTGTACCACAGGTTGCTGTACGCCAGCATGATAAACCGGTTGCAGCCATTCGCCCCCTTCAACCGCCGCGCGTTGATGTAATCGCTCGAACTCGACCGCCCCACTTCTGTGATGTACACGTTCGATCCTATCACGATCACATCATACGGCCCCCAGATTTCATTCAGCTTCTTCGCCAGCCCATCCGCCGGATAATTCACAATATTGCTCACCGCCCGCACAAACTCCCATCCACCCGTCCCCTGCGTGTATTCCACCACCCGGTTGTTTCCATAATCCGCCACCAGCACATTGAACTCCACCTCCGTCACAACATTGGTAAAACCGTTTGACACTACTTCCACGACATTCGTTAACGCCACCGTGCCGATCCCTGTCGGATACCGCAACTGCCCCGCCCCGCTGCCTAGCCCGCCAATCATCCCAAGGTAGCTGCCTTGCCGATCCATAATCTTGATACAGCTGTTCGAACAGTCCACTATTAGCAGCTCCCCCGCCGGCCCAAAACTCGCGTCCGTCGGAAACCTAAACTGTTTCGTACCGCTGCCCGTGCCGCCCCACTCGCCCACATAGTACAGCTGCCAGATGTTCGACGGCTCCGGCGTCAACACTACTGATACCCCAATTTAACCACCCGGTCATTCACCGTATCTATCACAAACACATTGCTCTCAATGCACAACACCCCTTGCGCATGGTTGAACGCATTCGACCCCGCGCCGCCATCAAACGCATCCGTCGCCGTCCAGTACAACGACGTGCCGTAGCACGTAATGTACATGAAATTCGTCCAATCACCTTCTTTCGCTACACCGCACAATGGTACTAACAGCGCCACTCCTACCCACGTCATGTTCTTCACCGTAATGCTCCCCTCTGTGCCGGTTAACATTCGCTTATTCCGTGTGTCGTTTTATTATACCACCTTTTTTGTTCGCGGTCAAACCCCACATCCGCCCCTCTCCCGCTGATCCTCGACGGCGCCGCCCCCGCCTTCACCACCCGCAATATGTCCCATCCGTCCTATTCGTCCTATTCCAAAAGCTGCACTCCCGCACGTCAACGCCCGTCCCCAAACCCACGTCCGCCCCTCTCTCGCACATCCGTCCTGCTCGCCTGCTCTGCCAGAATCTCTAAAAGTTTTGTATAGAATCCCACCGCGCATTCTACATCCGCCACCGCCACCGCCTCGTGCACCGAATGCGCCAGCTCTTCCCGCCCCGGCGCATACCCGATCGTCGGAATCCCAAACCGCCCCATCGTCGCCACGCCATTGGTCGAAAACGTCCACACGCCCAAGCGCGGCGGGCGCGGATTCACTGCCGCGGCAGCCTCCATCCCCGCCCGCACCAGCGGATGATCGTCCTCCAGCACCCACGTCGGAAAATACGCTTCCTGATGCACCGCACGCCCCGTCCATGCCACGCCAGCATACGTCCGCACCGCCACGCGCGCCTGCGCTCGCTGTCCGCTGGGCAATGCCTCCAGCTCCGCCACCGCCGATTCTTTCGTCTCGCCGCGTGTCAGCCGCCGGTCCAGATAAATCGTGCAGCCGTCCGCCACTGAACACAATGATGGACTTGTGGATTCGATGCGCGAGACCGTCACACTGCCTTTCCCCAGCAGCGGGTCATCTTTTAACCGCGCGTGCAGCGCTTCAATCTCACTGATAATCGGCGCCATTTTGTAGACGGCGTTGTCACCGCGGTCGCAGTGCGCGCCATGAGCGGCTTTCCCACTCACGGAGATCATCAATTCCATCCGGCCGCGGTGCCCACGGTAGATATTCAAATCGGTGGGCTCGCCCAAAATAACCATATCCGGCCGGATGCCTTCTTCTTCAATCAAATGCCGCAACGGATACCCGTCGCAGTCTTCTTCCATCACGCTGCCGACGACATACACCGTCAATTGCTGACGGCACTTTGTGCTGAGCGCCGCCGCCCCGTACAACATGCACGCCATGGCCGGTTTTTCATCCACCGCGCCGCGCCCGGTGATCTGCCCGTCTACGATCTCCGCTGCATACGGATCCCACGGCCACTGGCTGCGGTCGCCGATATCCACCGTGTCTATATGCGCATCAAGCATAACCGTCAGCGGCCCCTGGCCAATCCGCCCAATCACACTCCCTAACTGGTCAAACCGCACCTCATCAAACGCGCCCGTGGCATCCATCTCGCGCGCAATCCGCCGCACTACCTCTTCTTCCTGCCCGCTCAACGACGGAATCCGGATAATATCCCGCAAAAACGCTGCAACCGGTTGCACACGCTCTGTCATCTCTCGCCTCACTGCGGCTCCGCACCGCTCCGTGCGTTAAACGCTTCGATTAACCTATCCCACTCCTCCACCTGCGCATACGTGCGCGGCCAGAACTCCTCATTATACCACAGCGCCTGCAATTCTTCCACACCCTTGCCCTGCTGCTCCACCCACGTGTAATACTTTAAATTGTGCAGCGCTTTGCGCGTATGATATGTAAGTTCCGCAAAATGATCATCGCGCGTGGCCAGCAACGCACCGTCAAAATCGCGCGCGGCCTGTTCGGCTGTGTACGCCCCGCGCGCCGCACACATCTCTTCCAGGCGCGATGCATACATCGCCGCCGAATCCGTCGCCACACTGATGATCACATCGCGCGCCGTCAGCTCAAAACGCCGCGCCGTCTTGATCGCCGCCAGCATGTTGGCAATGCACGAAATGCCCAACAGGTGCAGCTGCTGCACCACGCGCCGCGGCACGCCCGCCCGCTCCAAATACGCCTGCCCCGCTTCGTCATTGAACAGCCGGAAAATCCGCAGACACGCTTCATCATCAATCGCCGCTATGGCATCCGTATTGCGCACATTGTGAATCCACGGCACAGGTTTGTCGCCGATGCCCTCGATGCGGTGCGCGCCAAAACCATTTTCATACAACGTCGGGCATTGCAGCGCTTCAGCCGCAACAATCACCACCCGCGGCGCGATTGTCCGCAGATAATCCCCCGCCGCGATCGTCCCGGCCGACCCTGTCGCCGACACAAACGCCGCCAGCCGCGCCCCCGGCCCGCCCACGCCACGCCACGCTTCTTCCGCCGCCGCGCCCGTCACATGATAATGCCAGCACGCATTCCCAAATTCCTCAAACTGGTTGAAAATAATGCACTCCGGCCGCGTACGCCGCATCTCCCAGCAGGCATCATAGATTTCTTTGACATTCGATTCACAGCCCGGCGTGGCGATCACTTCCGCCCCCATCGCGCGCAGCCATTCAAACCGCTCGCGGCTCATCTGCTCCGGCAAAATTGCCACACTGTCACATCCCATCAAGCACGCATCAAACACGCCGCCCCGGCAGTAATTCCCCGTCGAAGGCCACACCGCTTTGTGCCGCGTCGGATCAAACGCCCCTGTCACCAAGCGCGGCGCCAGGCAGCCATACGCCGCTCCCACTTTGTGCGCGCCCGTCGGAAACCATTTCCCAATCAGCATGACTATCGGTGCCGCCACGCCTGTCAACGCACTGGGCAACACCAAATAGTTCACCGCACCAAATCCGCCCCCATGCTCCACCGGCTCGTTATGCCACCCGATCCGGAACAAGTTCAGCGGATTCACTTCCCACAACCCCACCTTCCGCAACCGCTCTTTGATCCCCTCCGGTATCCGCGCCGGCTCCTTCAATTGCGCAAACGTCGGCAGAATGACATGCCGCTCCCAGCACCGCTCCGCTGCCCGCTGTATCACTTCATTATTCACCTGCATCACTCTCTCCAACCGATTCGTCATTGATCATTATCTCTCACCAAGCCACAAAGGCGCCAAGACCAGAACTTCACTCTTGTCATTTGTCATTGCTCATTTCTCATTTGCCATTAATGCAGAACTTCTGACTTCTGACTTCGTTCATTCTGCATTCTGACTTCGTTATCTTCCTGGTTTTTCGCCCCAAATCGTAAATCGTAAATCGTAAATCGTAAATCACTTCATCCTATCGCCCCGTGTGGGCACACCGTGCGGCACAGGCCGCACCGCACACAGCGCGTTTCATCAAGTGTGAGAAGCTTCCTGCCATCCCCAACCAGCGTGAGGGCTGCGGGGCAACAGCTCGTCACGCACAGCCCGCACCGTGTGCAGCGCGCATGATCAATCCACGGTGGCCGCCCCTCATAATCCAAAGCGCTTTTTTCCTGCACACACGCCGCGCCGCGCGCCCGCACATCGTCTAATGTCGCGCAACCATGCGCGTCCATCCACTCCGCCATTTCGCGCGTAATTGTGCCATAGATGCCCGAGCCGCGCAAAATCGCCGCCGTGCACACTT
>Ga0308414_1000015_pt1 | contig 135559 bp, 114 predicted proteins | sample HotsprSampleOS50_FD_205667 | JGI IMG/M metagenome (GOLD analysis project Ga0308414, IMG submission 205667) | Hot spring phototrophic mat microbial communities from Octopus Spring, Yellowstone National Park, Wyoming, United States - 20090730_OS50 ... | reverse complement strand
CACCTGGACAATTAGCACCGTATTTACCTGTCAAAGAACAGCCTATTCAAGCCCCGCAGAAGGCTAACCCTTTGGCACGCCCTCCAACTACTTAGAACAGAGACTTGACATTACACCCCGAGTCTGCCGAGTTTGTTTGCGCTGAGGTATTTTCTTCGAATTACATGAACAACGCACAACAGTCTCACTTTGATTTGGGTATAATAAAGCAGGCAACCAACGTTGCTGAACGAGTGCTAGCCATGTTTTTTTCCAACCAAGTCTGATATATTAGCCTTACACTTTATAGCACAGAGGTGGCTGCATGCGAGGTGTTCAAGCAATAGCTCACAGAGGTTTTTCGGCTGTTGCGCCGGAGAACACTCTAGCGGCATTCGAAAAGGCGCTCGAGTATGGGCCGGACATGATAGAGTGCGACGTCAGGCAGACAAAGGACGGCCACCTAGTGGTAATCCACGATGCCACTGTTGATCGAACGACAGACGGCACAGGGGCGGTTGCCGATATGACACTTGCTGAGATCCGTAAACTAGATGCCGGTGACTGGTTTAGCGATGAGTACACTGGACAGCGTATACCAACTCTTGCCGAAGTCCTCGATTTGACGAGAAACCGGGTTAAGCTAATTATTGAAATCAAGGAAGAACATACAGAGGGTGGAGTTGTAAGAATGGTGCAAGAACGGCGCATGTCAGACGAGGTTCTCTTGGCTTCTTTTAGCTACTCCGTAGGGGTCCAATTGAGGGAACTCGACTCCTCGATATCTTTTATTCCTTTGAAGTGGCTGGATCAACCTGCCGACCACAACGAAGCAGTACGTGTTGCAAATGAAGCCGCGGCTGTGAATGGAGTGCTGTTAGGAATCAATTATGCCGCTATCAGTCCAGCTATGTTGAAGGCCACGCATGCGGCAAACTTGCAGCTGATGGCGTGGACAGTAGATGACCAGGATAATATTCGAAAGCTAGTAGACATGGGAGTCGATGTTATTGCAAGCAACCAAATTGACTTGCTTCTCGGTGTGCTCCGGGAAATGGGAGTTCACAGCTGAAACTTGGCCCGCAAATCTACCACACCAAACACCTTCATTGTCCATGCAGAGGGAGACAGTCTTTCTTGATATGCCTGTCAGTAGTGTGCTAGAATGAAGCATAGATCTTAGCTAGTTGTTGGTGCAGCATATCTAGAAACGTCGAATTGAGATCCAAAACCAAGAACGGTGCGACTTTATGCCGCTAGTTGTAGGCGTTAGTTTCAAGAAAGCTGGAAAAATCTACTATTTTGAACCAAATGGGCTGGAGCTTCACGAGGGTGACTCTGTAATAGCGGAAACATCGCGCGGCATCGAATTTGGCGAAGTAATGATTGAGCCGAGGGATGTTCCCGAAGAAGAGCTGGTGCCTCCTTTGAGAAAGGTCCTTCGGAAGGCCACGCCTGAAGACATCAAACAGGAAGAAGCCAACAGGGAAAAGGAAAAGCGAGCCTTCGACATTTGCCAGCAGAAGATAGAAGCACACGGCCTACCGATGAAGCTTATTGATGCGGAGTACTGCTTCGATGGGTCATTGGTTACCTTCTATTTTTCGGCGGAGTCGCGCGTGGACTTTCGGGAACTAGTAAAAGACCTTTGTGGAGCTCTGAAGATGAAAGTGCAGCTCCACCAGGTTGGCGTGCGTGATGAAGCCAAGCTTTTTGGCGGCTTGGGACCGTGCGGCAGGGCATTGTGTTGCACCACCTTCCTAAGCGGTTTCGAACCAGTTTCCATGAAGATGGCCAAAGAGCAGAGCCTGTTTCTCAACCCTCTTAAGTTCTCCGGCATTTGCGGTAGGCTGATGTGCTGCCTCAAGTATGAATACCCGATGTACCGGGAAGCTAAGTCTAAGCTGCCTGTACTGAACGCCATGATCCAGACACCGAAAGGCGAAGGCAAGGTTGTTGAGATCAATGTAATCAAAGAAGTTGTTGGCGTACAAATGGAAGACGGCATTGTCTACCACTTCCCGGCGGCTGAATTGATTAGCAGTGAATGTCCACTATCCCTAGACGGCGGCTGTGGCGCCTGCGAAACGGCTCACGCTCACGTTGTTGAAGAACTGCAGGAACAGGTCGAAGAAGAAACGGATGAAACGCCAGTAGATGATCAAGCGAGCGATGTTCAACTAGACGAGCAGTCCCAGCAGGCGAGTATTGAACAGGATTCCCACGAGTCTTCCACCAGCGGCAACCCAGAGAACCACAGTCGTAAGCACAACAACCACGGTTCTTACAAGAGACAGAAGAAAAACCGACGACGCCACAACAAGCCTTCTCACGGTAAGCATTGACGTATCAGAAGCGTGAAGCTAGGCGCAGGCATTCACTCATACTCAGTTTTCTGCCAATTGTCTCGGACTTACGCATAAAGCTCAAGTCCCTCTGATCTTTCGCCCCTAAACTCTCCGGTCGGGTATATTCCACAAGAAATTCACTCTATTCCAGAGGAGAATGTACGAAATCTCTCTGCGTTGAAACCGGGAGCTATGCATGTTCATGAAGGAACGATACGCTCCCGAAATTGGTTTAAGTTTGAAGTTTTCACACAGAGGGAATTCATTTTATAGCTAGAAACGGAGGTGAACTGTCATGCAGAAACACATGCAGAATCCTATGACCGTTGCAGAAGCGGGAAGAAAAGGTGGCCAACGCACCGCTCAGACGCATGGTCATGATTTCTATGAAGAAATCGGCCGTAAGGGAGGCGCCAAGGGCGGTCCGAAGGTCAGAAGCCTGATTGAAGCCGGCAAGAAAGCTCTCGGACAAAGCTAGTTTCCCTAGCAGCTAAACAGAGTCTGGGATTACGGAGTCGTTGGCTATCACGACCAAGGTAGGGTGTCTGTGGTGGAACGGCGGTTAGGAGGTGACACTATGGAAGGGAAAGGCCAAATGACCGTCCGCGAGGCTGGAAAAAAGGGTGGAGAGAAAGGCGGAGAAGTTACTGTTCGGAAATATGGACATCGTTTCTCTGAAGAAATCGGTCATAAAGGCGGACAAAAGGTGAAACAACTAATTGAAATTGGGAAGAAGACTTTGGGCAGTTAGCATTCATCGATGATCTGCATGATAAATGAGCAGCGAACTAAGCACACTGCTAATTTTTATTTTAACAAGCACTAACAAAGAAGCGGGTAAGCCAAGCCTTGCCATTTGAAAGACCGATCGTTCAACACCTATTAGTTTCCAGGGTAGACATCCAGATTCTCTGTCGAGAAGAGCCGGGGAAACGGTTCAAGACTGTCAGGCGCAATGAGGGATACCGATATCGAATGGAGGGCCAGACGAAAATCATCGGCGGGGAAGCGATTGATGCTTAGGCTTAGGCAAAGCGGTAGGTGAAGAAGAAACTGATGGCAATGGTCGACCAACCTCGGTCTTTACACGGCCGTTCTTGAATAGCAGGACACGAACGGGAACCGGTGGTTGGCTGGGCACATTAACCTGATGCGTACACATAAGTACTATCTTACTTCCTGGATCGGATGTCCGCGGCTGGAAGTAAACATAGGTCACTACATTCTTCGGGCGAGGATCTGCTGGACAGTGTAGTAATCCCCTATTTTCCAAGAATTTCGGGTAGAGATCTGTCAATCTATCGGGATATTTTCCCTGCTTAATGACATACCTGTCGAGCGCAGCACCGATTTCCACCATTTGCAACTCACAGATGCCCACGGACTTTCCACTGGAGTAGAGTTGTCGAACTGCCGGATTCCTGGTAGCTACGACGGTTATTATGGCGACAACAACAGCACAGAGTATTGCAAGCACTAAGCACGAGATGCCTAAGGTTCTCACACAGCCATTCTTTCTTGTCGCCTTAACTCGAACTGGGGGCGAAGTCTCATTTTCGAAATCCATGGAGTCTGCCTTCCGGTTAATCAGCTGGATGCGCTCATATTATGGAATTTGCTTCGATACGTCAAGCTCGGCGTGGGTTAACTTCTATCAAGGCAAACGAACCTTGGAACCGCGAAAGCCATTTACTGTTAGGGTATACCCAAGCAGGACGGTCTGACAGGGAGAGGGTGGAAGTCAGGTCAGTATGTTCGCCCTGATGCTCTAGGTTGCGACTAGAAAGAAGTGCCAACAGAACTCGACGGCGACCATCTAAAGCAAACTCGATGCTCATGAATTATCTACCTTCCCAGGGAGGTCACACGCGCCGTCATGCAGAGCGCTCTGGGGACGATGACCTCCCCACCAAGTCTCTTTCCTCACCGCAATTGGATCTTCTGGATCTCCCTCATCATACCCGTAGTACTCTGCGTCGTATATCGGCTGGCCCTGCTCGTCTACGTCTCGGTAGATCGTCAGGTATTCACTCCGGTATCTGTCACCTACACCGCAGATTCGGTTCGGGTCAACTGGCTCGAAGTCCTCTTCGTTGATACCCTTTCTCATAGCTAAGAGGGACAGCTGGGAGCGCATGACGAACACTCGCCCGACACCCACTCCCTTCGCCGGTCTATACTCACGGTATCAGCTTTAATGTGGCTGGCGATACCTGAACTCTCCCACCAATAAGACGTGGCGCTGTGTCCAGTTCAATATCCTTGCCGTTGATCGTTGACCGTCGGTCGCCAACACGAAGGATAACCTTATTCCTGCCCCGCACCGCACGCAGCTCATGACTGGCCGGAATCCAGCAGATGCCGTACTTGCGAGCGGCCAGAGGTGTCCGAGCGCCTACCATCTGTGGCTCCTTACCCCAGGATGAGGCTGCATTGGTCTTCGCTGAGGCTGACAAGGAACGCTTGTCTGCTGCTATCGCTTTAGAGCTTGGCGAGCTTTCTATCACCTCGCCGGTCTCAGCATTTAGCAATACCGCATACGAGAGCTCAACGCCTTGCGCGTCCAGTCCCTGAATCTCCAATCCCCACCATACACTGCCATCCGGGTCTGCACTAAGACAGGGATCGGAAACAAAGGTGACGGTAACAATAGCTGTTGACTGTCTCGCCAGGTCTATCGCCTGCTGAGGGGTGATCTGTGGCTCCCGGGGTGACGGTGTCGGAAACCGATGTGCGCTGTAGACTTGGATGCTTCCGTCAACAGGATTTACGTCCACAGTCACCAGGTTTGGTGTGCGTGCCCCATAGGTTACTATCTGTTCCCATTCAAAGCTCCAACCAGTTCCTGTCCATTCGCTGCTGCCTAACTGGAACCCCATGGTGTCGAATTCTCTGTATTTCGTACGTGCAAACTGCTCGGCAATTTGGCGACACTGCTCTTCTGTTAGGGGACCAATCGGAACTGCTGACTCCTGGTCCGGAATCCGATCACCGTAGTAGGCCCAGATGACCTCGCCCGACAGAGCATCTACAATCCATGAACGATCTGGCTCTGGATAATCCGCGTGTATTAGACTGTAGGTGTATGCGTGGCTCCACTCAGGGCCGTCGCATTCCTCTTCTAGTTCGAACTTTTGGAACTTCAGACTGTTGTCCGATTCGAAGGTGTAGACAGCCTGCTTAGCCTGCTCTTTTGATATCAACTGTACCCCGCACGGAGTAGTAAGCATTGTCAACACCATAGCCAATAGAACACTTATCGTTCTTTCCATCCTGTAGCCTCCTACTATCTCCCGTATGCGGCCGGATATAGCCGCGTGTTCTCACCCCACACCTCGGGGTAGGATGGTGTCACCTTGAATATTCGTAGTAGCCAAGGACGCATGCTTCTTTTTGCGCGACGGATGGCTTCACCAACCGTCAAATGGTCCTTACACACGCCCTTCCAGAATATCTCAAAGAACCGACGATATGGAATGCTATCTGTGTAGACGGGACCACGGAAACCCACTACGGCATCCACCGACTTACTGTTGTAGAAGGATCCGGCAATGGACGCCTCTTTATTGGAGGACGCTCTCGGATACCCTGCGTTGTCACACCCTGCCAGAAAGACGAGACGCACGTGGTCCAGTGCGAAGCCGGCATTCAGAATGTTGAATACACCATTAGCCGGATCCTCCTGCTGGGAGTTGGAAATGAGCTCGTGGTTAACCAGGTCTCGAAAAACTATATCATGTGGACCGGAATGGCCATAAAAAACCCACACCGCGTTGCGCGTGCAGGCCGACCGCTGTTCAGGAGGATCAGTAGGCGAAAGCCGATTCAACGTACGTATAGTAAGTCTAGCGTTCGTTCCCTTCAGTGTGCCACTCCCTCCTTCCTGCGGACGGCCATCAGGTGGCCATGGCTTGTAGCCAGCCCGTTTTAACCAATAGGCACATCGCTGTCCCACGTTGGTAGTGTCCAAACCATTATATGTCGGCCCTCCTGTACACCAGACAGCGTATCCGGGGACCTTCTGAACAGCATTCAGCTCCAGGGTCCAGCGGTGCTGGTGGTCGCGGTATAGCTCGGGGTGGTCGTCTTTGATGTGTAGGACGAAGATGTATGTACCATCGTACTCCATCACGCCACCTGCCACCTACGGCATACCAGACCGCTCGCTTCTGTCACTACTGACTGTACTGGCTATCCTGCGAAACTGTGCCTTCGGCTTAATCGGCCCTGAGACAATGTGTAATACCTTGGCCTTATCCTCCCAGGTCGCCTCTGCCCCACAGATGGCTTTGAATGCATCAGGCGGAACATATGTCCTGCCAGCAATGATCTTGACCGGATCTTTGAGACTGACTCGTTTCCCTTCTATGCTGATATCAGTCGATCCCGGCCACAGCACAACTTTCTTGCCCGCAACACTCATTCGTGCGGCACTCTGCCTCCATTCTAAGACGCCGCCATACACTGCTGGCAGGTATTTGGCATACACGTACTTGCACCCGTCAACATTCAATACAGGAAACGCACTAAGAGACGTTTTCTTACCATCTATTGTTGCCTCATCCCCTATACGGTGTGTCCGCAACTTTAAACGTGCCGGATTGGGATGACCGATCTTAATGCGCGATGCATCCGTCTTGCTTATCTTTCTTGACGACCCAGCTAGACCTCCACTATCTTCCTCTGCAACCTCGCCAGTATGGGCGTCTACTAAGACTGTGAGTTCTTGGCCACTTGGCCAATGCGGAATGGTGCTGCACTCCTCAGCATAATCCTCAGCAGTATATCCGGGCTCATCAGAGAGGAACAAGTCTATCACCCAGTGTACACGCTGGACCATACCATCTGAAGAGAGAAATGCTCCCCAGTTCTTCAAAACAAGAACCGATCGAGGAGGTCCATATACGTTTTCGTTCTCCCCATATTCAATACAAATTTCTCTTGTTCCAGCATAGTCAATTGCAATCTCTTCCGCCTCCTCTGCGTCTACAAGAGGAGTAGTTGAAATGGTCGGATCCCCACCATACAGCCCATAATAGAAAAAGACCTGACCGGTCCAATAATCCATGTCACACAACGCCCTATTCAAGTAATTCCAGACTCCGTTCGGCAGGCGCTGAACATACTCTGAATTAGGCCCTTCCGGTTCCAAAGGCTGCATGTTGAGAGCTTCAAACCCGGTATAATGCGTGCGCAAAAAGCTCTCAGCAATCGCTCTCAGCTGTGCAGCTGGCAGCTGGGTGGCAGGATCCCATTTCCATTTCTTGACACCCGAAGCGTCAGTTGCAGGCTTATCAATCCACCGAACCACTCTGCCTGAAGTACAGTTTACCTGGTAGCCCTGATTCCCATCAGGCGTCACAAACAGGTACCGATGATCCGTGACCAAGAACTCTAAAAACCCCTCTACACCAACGAGGACTAGCTCTAGATCTGGGTCGCCAGCCCAGTCGCGTGCCGCCTGAAGTGCCTCGGCAGGTGATATAGGGTAGGACATGGTATTGGGATCATAGGGCACTAGTTGTCCATCAGCAATTCCGACTGCACAACCGAATACCAAAACAGCAACTACAAACCGCCTCAAAGAAAATCTCTTGCCCATCATCAGTTCACACTCCTTGTGCTTAGTAAACCACCTGTCACAACTGAATGTTTCCGGAGTCTGACTCAAGCAACTCGCCATCCGGAAACATGGGGGAGTACAACACTATGAAACTGTCTGTGCTTTTGCCTAGCTGCGCCCACAGTATATAGTTGCTAGCCCCACGACTGGGACCCACCTTGGAAAGTATCTTATTCATAGCACCAGTAGCCGCAGTCTTTACTGACTGGTAATCCAGACGCGCCACGACTTGACCATTACTTGCTGTATATAGCAGGCCAGGCACTTTGAAGTCATTCGGGTCGCCAACCACAAAATACCTCAGCCACTGCGCCAGTATTCTCCTATCGATGGTACGGTTGATGCCTATAACCAGGTTAGCTCCTTTTGCGCGTAGCTGGTATGGCAAAGAGTAGACGCCAGTCCCAGCCGTCTCACAACCAAGTAGAACTGCAAGCTGCAGAGAAGTGAGAGATCCCGCAGGCAGCGAGGATACGGCGCAGTACTGCCAGCCATCCTCCTCCATTTCAAGACCTTTAGCGTGGGTACTGACTAGTGCTTGCTTCTTTTTACATTCCATCGCATAGCCTCCAAAACCGTGCGCGAAGAGAATCCAAATAGGAGGAGAGTGTCTGTTGACTTGCCCACCTACTCTGGTATAGGAACCATACTGCAGTGAGCTCAAGACGCACTCCTTCGATTTGTTGCAATTGACGTTTTTTGCAACATGAAAGCGTCCGTCGAGCTCTCTCGTCATACCGTCCGTTATCCTCTGGTATTCCCACCTATTGGTGAACGGATTGAACACAGCTAACCATCTATCCTTCAATGCATTCCAGCTTTCCGTTATATCCTTGTACAGGTCCAAACGTGAGCCCTTGTATACGCATACTCCGGCCGGTCGGCTGGTCGCATTCAGCTCCAGGGTCCAGCGGTGCTGGTGGTCGCGGTATAGCTCGGGGTGGTTGTCTTTGATACGTAGGACGAAGATGTAGGTGCCGGCATATTCCATCATGGATACAGGCACGGGGACGAGGAGGGCGTGGCGGGTGTCGTGCCCTTCTTCGTATACTGCATGCAGCCCATCGCACTCATTGTCATGGTTCAGACACTGCAGACTGGAGATCTCCCATGTCCCTACCTTCTCAAGGTCAGGGTTGTACAGCCATACCTCGCCCTCTGATGCGTCCTTTGATTCGCCCATGAACACAAAGTCCTCCAGCCTGTACCGCCGGATTAGGTAGATGTAGTTGTCATCATTCGGGTCTTCGGGGTCGCCCTCGTCATACCCGTAGTACTCTGCGTCGTATATCGGCTGGCCCTGCTCGTCTACGTCTCGGTAGATCGTCAGGTATTCACTCCGGTATCTGTCACCTGCACCGCAGATTCGGTTCGGGTCACCTGGCTCGAAGTCCTCCTCGTTGATGTCTTCTTGGTATACCTCCACATCATAGGTGTAGGTCCACGGCTCCGCATACTCTCCCTCTCCGGGTGTGTTCCCTATCCTACCATCCCACGATATCTGCACAGAAGAACTGGTGACTCCTAGCGCCTGGCGCGTCGCTGCCATACCCTATTCCCATCTACGCCGCGTGATAACTTGAGACTACAGCTCATCTCTATACTGTGCCATCCTGGGACCAACACAGAGACAAACTCTCCACCTCTGTGAAAACTACCAATCGAGCCAGCTGATCGTGTATCCCACTGGCATATCGATCTGTCGTCTCTTAGAGCGCTCTTTGTCCAAAACAAGTACGCTCCTACCCAGCTCTGTCACAAAGGCTACACGGCCGCCGCTGGAGGACGGGCCCAGCGCAGCAAATCTGATACCCGCAGGTATGTATTGGAGCGGTCCTCCAGACATTACTGTAACAAGCTCGCCAACCTCCCACTTTCCCTCGGTATACCTAGCAAGTTTGAGCGATGTGAAACGGGCCCCCATGCATAGCAAGAGATACCGACCATCCTCAGACCACTCCACAGGCCAAACGTGGGGATTGCCCCAGGCACATGATATTGCATAGGTGCCCTGATCAGGGTGCTCATTCGTGTCTACCGGAGATACAGGAAGCCACTTCGGGGAGTCTGGCCATGTGAGCGTGTAGTTCTTCACCTTCGCCGGCAACAACTCGATGTATTCCGATCCATCAGGACGACACACAGCTGGCGCAACATAGCCATCGTCCAGATGGACAGCGGTGAATGCAATCCAGTCACCCTTCGGAGACCAGAGTGGGTTCAGCTCCGCCACCTTAGAATCCAACCTCGTCAGTCTTCTGCCGGGTCCGGTAGCGAAATCCATAAACAAGAACAAACCGTCCTGCATATCATCGGGATTCGCGGCCTCGTCGTAGATAAGAATCTTGGCCTGGTTCCTCAACAGATCCAGCGGCGCAAGGGGTGATACCTCTGCAGCCATATGCATGCCATCGGGCGACATGCTCAGCCGCCTGGCTGCCAGGACGTCGGAAGATAGAATCTTAGCTCCACTTCCTTGCCCCACCCGGTGTTTCAGTGGCAACACAGGTGTGGTGCGAAAGGCATGCCAGCTTGTCGGTGACCCGGTCAGATGCTCGAGACCTAAGACAGTACAGGAAATGGTGCCCACAGAATCGTATTTCGCAACTAGAAAGACCCTGTCCTGCCACGACCACTGGATCGGAGGCATATGGGGTTCGAGATGAAGGACTGGGAGTTCGTCTATGCGCACGCTCCGACCAGTCTTCTCTGCAATCCACAAATACCCCTCCTTCATGTAGGCAAAGTAACGCCTGCTTGGACTCCAGACAGGCCGCTCGCCCCCCTCAACGAGGAGGACCGGCTTCGGCTGGCTAGCAGATTCATCCAGAGCATATATGCCGCTCCGACCCTTGCCACTGGTGCTGTGCAACTCAAGAAGCATCTCTGTTCCTGACAATTGCCGGTCGGTTTTACTAGCAGCATTACCACCCTTCTCTTGCAGAACCAGCCCCGCAATACCCCCAAGCAGTCCGATAACCACAGGAATCAGTATGCGTACCCTGTGAGATGTCATTGCTGGCCCTCCTCTCCAAACTATGGGTATTCGACCCATCCCAGCACTTTCCGGATCTCGTTAATCTCATACCTGCCGTGCCACGGGGTCTCCTGGACTTGAGACCCTATACGGATCGTCTTGTTCTTCATCTTGGAGAAGAACTCCCAAGTGAGTTCTGGCCCCCACACGCACTTAGCCTGGTATTGTGCACCCGCCTCGCAGTGGCCCTGCATGCTGGGATTCCGTGCCACATGTGTCAGTTCGTGGAGAAGTACGTTGGTGCATGCCCACTTCAACTGATCGTTAGTGACATTTCCATTTAGATCATAGCCCGCATTCTCGATGCCAAGGGGATTGATCATGATCCATGCTGGCTTGTCTGGCGTCGATCGTGCAAAGTTCTTGCTTGTGCCTCCATTGTAGGGAGCAGCTATGGCTACCGTCTCCGATTCGTCTAGCAAGCGCTTATGAGTGTTATGATCCGACTTCTGCACAACCACGGTTCGGATATCCCTAGTCACCTGCTGATTCGCCCATTGATGCTGCAAGTTCTTCTGATCGGAACTCAGCTCATTGAATGACGTGGTCCAGCCCCCCAATGTCATATTCCTCGTGTCTCCCTGGGTCATGCCCCATCCCTCTATATGAGCTATGCAGGGTTTCGGGGTGATCCATGTCAGATAGCCATACAGATCATACCAGAGTATTAGCGAATTCCACAGGTACGTGCTGCCTGCCGGGTCACTGCCATCAAGCCATATGAACAACGTCTGAGGGCGCAATCCATTGAGGTTAAGCGCCCACCGATTCGCGTGATCCCGATAGTCACAGCCATGACCGTCCTTGATATGACAAAGGAAGATGCATGGAGATCGGTTGGCTAGAAGACTAGTCGGTATCGGAAGCACTAGACCATGCTCGACCCCGCCCCGACTTGTCTCCAGTCCATCGCACCCTCCATGGATAGTGCATTCCAAGTCGGCTATATCCCACGTGCCGATTAGGTCTAGAGCTGCATCGTAGACTCGTATCTCCCCTTCTGAAGCATCCCTTGATATGTTTGGGAAGCGAAAGTCGGTCAGTCTATAGTAGCGCACATAGTACTCCTCGTAGTCGTCGCTTTCATCTTCTGGCGTCCCGTTGTCATTATACCGAAGGAACTCCACTGAGTTGTCTGTGCGCTCGACAGTCAGGTATTCACTCCGGTATTTGTCCTCTACACCGCAGATTCGATTCAGGTCCTCGGACCCGAAGTCCTCTCCGTTGATGTCTTCTTGGTATACCTTTACATCATAGGTGTAGGTCCACGGCTCCGCATACTCTCCCTCTCCGGGTGTGTTCCCTATCCTACCATCCCACGATATCTGCACAGTGGAACTGGTGACTCCTAGCGCCTGGCGCGTCGCGATTGGACTGCCCCAACCCTGCCTGTTGTCGGCATTCGTGGGGTAGATGTATACGTATACATTTACTGGATCACGGAAGTCATCATCTACCATATTGACTGTGATAGGAATAGAGGGGTTCCCCTCACCCTTCCACGCCAGTACTCCTTCCGGCTCGACGGTCGTGATTGCCAGGTTCTCGATGTTCACGTTCACGCTGGCGGTCGCCTCTCTATCCTCTTCTACTATTACTAAGTCGTCCTCTCCATTTTCCTGTTCTTTTACGTATGTATACTGCGCCGCCAGCGTCAGTGTGTGTGACCCGTTGTGGAAGTTGGTGGTGTTGAATATGGCTCGGTAGGTCGTGGTAGTGATGCAAGTGTTTTCATCGTACTCCGTGGCTACCGGATCCCATTCATACAAAAGTTCTGCGTCCTGTACCGAATGGACATTTGTATCTTCGCATAGCTTGAGGCTGAGCGCCTTAAGCCTGGTGCATCGTGTCTTCACCTTGAATAGCACAAGTGAATTCCCAGCCAGGGTCTTCCCGGGAGTGGGCTTAACAAACTCCAAGGAACAATACGGCTCTAAGATTCTGACTGTGATATCCAATTTCCTGTCCCAACCTATGCCGCCTCGCCAGACAGTAGGCCAGTCGTCTGCGTATAGGTAGCCCTGCTCGCCAGGACGGGGATCTCTTACATAACAAGTAAGCGTATGGTCCCCGTACGTCCAGTATTTAGCCTTGTTCAGAAGCCCATTCCCTCGGCAGTACTGAAAGCAATTCACATAGTTGCTGAAGTAGTTTTCCGGCACTTCTCCATCTACTTCCCAGCGGTAATACAGAGTCTGCTCCCACACATCTGGAATAGGGTCTCCAAAGAAATCACCGTCTCTTGCTATTACTCCTATCACAGCGCAACACGGATGAGAAACATCACATGACTTAGTGAGATTGACTACAAAGTTTGGCTGACCTGGTCTGGGAACCGGATATTGTGTGTTACCCACCTGAATCCCTAACAAGTCAAAGCATCCATCGCCGTCTTTGGCCGGCAGAAAATTCGCCTGCGCACAGGAAACGACAAGCTCTACAAGCAGACTCACATATGTCACCAATTGCATGCTGCGACTTGCCATACGCCTACCGCCCTCCTTTCTCCTCTATTGACTGCATTTGTGCCAGCCTTACCTCGAGATACTCAAGGCGCTTAGAAGCATGTGCTGGCCAGTCCGCCTGCCGTCGGGGCGACTCCGAGCCTATTTCTTCTCTCAAAGTGGCTATGGCCAGTCGCAAAGCTCTGACCGCGTTGGTCACATCCCCCGTTTGCTCGCTATACTGCGCAGCGCGTTCTGCGGCTAGCATTCGCCAGGAGGCGTTCTTACTATACTCCGCCTCCTTGAAGAAGGTCTCCACTGCCTCGGTTAGCTTACCCTGGTTGACCAAAGCCATGCCAGTCCCGTGCAGGGCCGAGGAAGTCCACTCGGTCCATTTTGTACCATTGATCACTGGGGCGTAGGCCAGTATGGCGTCCTCGGTGCGGCCCAGGTTGAGATATGCTTCTCCCAGCAGACAGGAAAGCTCTTCCCAACAGTGTGGATTTGGGAGGGATAGAGCATGAGAACAATAGGAAACCACTCGTTCCCATTGTTGCCGACGCTCGTAGTACCTAGCCAGAATTACGTCTGCCTCTACTTGGATGTATGGTGAATCCTTGGTAAGAGTGCGGACATTTTCCATCATCCGGACAGCCTCTGCAAGCTGCTCCGCGTATGCGCTCGGTTCTTTCTGTTCCTCGGTCCAGGCGAGATACCTCTGCCCAGCACTTATCGCTGCAATGGCGAGCTCCCTGTGGTTGCCGGCGTACTTCGCTTCCATCTCTCGGTATACACTAAATACGTTAGGCGGGAATATTCTCGAGATCCAGCACATGCCAACCCATGCACAAGTAGAGGGGTCGGTCCGATCAAAGCCGTTCACAGACGCAACGTCAGCTATGCTAACCTTCCTGCCGGCCAGAAGCTGCTTCTCTGCGTCTGACTTCGGAGGAAGATTTTCAAGCACTTTAGGGTCAGCAAACCTGGCTCGTTCGGTCGAGACGATAATTTCCCCTACCTTGCCCACTGCCATCAAGATAGGTGAAAGGTCGTTTAGGTGAGTGTATTTAGATACTTGCGCCCAGGTCTGAAAGGCCTTTGTCTCGTTGCCCTTGCACTGGTATGCGTCTCCCTTCATCACCTCTGACCATGCTGCTGTAGCGGTGTTCGGGTACTCCGCAACTATGGATTCAGCAAGGGTTATTGCTTCGTCAAATCGTGATGTGCCCAGATACGACCTCAGAAGATGGAACTTGACGGATGGCGTGTCGCCATAGTTTGGAGATTCGGAGAGAATGGACTCGTAGATGGAGGCGGCTTTGTCAGGTCTGCCCAGCTCGAGAGCCCAGTAGGCTCGGTCCTCATTCTTGGCGGCGGTGCTATCAGTCGTCAGGGGAAGCGAACCCCCCCTCGCAGCCGTGAACAGCACCACGCTCGCAACTGCGACCGCGAGCAAACAACGCTGTCTACCGTACAATTGGTCTGCACCTCTTTCGTTTGAGTATGGTACTGCTAGACCGTACTGCTATGACCGGAACATACGCGTATGGCTATCACCTCCTTGTTCTAGTGAAAACCTCTCGCATTCCTGGTAGATATGTTAGCATAGACACGAAAGATTGTCGATTAAAATTATAGACATATATCGCAAAGAAAATTACTCATCTTTGCTATAACCTGCCTTCACGTCGGAGGTCTCGAAGCATGTGGAAGCGCTGAACTGCAAGCCCTCCCAAACCAGTGATCAGCGCCACTAGGTGCACAAACCAACCAATGTACGGTATGCCTATCAATATCCAGAGAATCAACAAGCCCACAAGGAGGCTCAGATATGGCGAAAGAGATGGCTTACCTAGCTTAGCGAATAGCAGTCGGCCTATTGCTATTCCGACGAACAGCCTGCTGATGTAAACCGATATTAGGTAAACGGCCAGGAGAATCAGCGCCAGTGGTATGCCTATTATGGTTATCATTGAGATAATTACCACAACAGGTATGCCTACTAGAAGGGCGAATCCGATCAAGAGAGACATCCAGAGCGGCCTTGCGAGGCGATCCGCGACTCCGGTGATTAGGGCTGGTGTCAGAGCAGTGAGCACGACACCAACCAGAAAAAGCATTAGGAAACTCAGCAGCCACATACCAAACTTAAGTCCGCCGGCCTCGCGCTTTTCCGGCATCGGCCGTGGCTGGTATATGGTTTTTCCGGTTATGCGAGCACCAGAAGCGATCTCCGCTTTTCTGGGGCTGGAATAGATCAGGTCACCGTCGATGACTGCTCCCGAACCTATGATCACCCGATCGGCGGCTATTCTGGCATTCCCCCGCACTCTGCCATTCACAGTAACCTGTCCACCTTTGGCAAAGAGGTTGCCCCAAACTGTCCCGCTAATGGTGGCTTGACCCGCGGCAAGGCTGAGGTCGCGAGCGATGCGCGCATTGCTGACGACATTAATCGTTCCGCCGAGCAGGGAGACATTGGAATCCGAAACACCAGAGATATCTATCGTGCCACCCGCTGCCCGGAGGTTTCCCGATACTTTACCTGTCACGTTCACGCTACCACCAGCAACGGACGCGCTCTGGGCGACGCTTCCCGGCAATGAGACTTGCCCTCCGATGGCCATCAAGTCGTTCTCGACAGCCCCGCCTATGACAACGTTTTGGCCGGCGGCATATAGTTCGTCAGTTATTCTCTCACCTTGGGGTATGGTAACCGTAGTTCCACTCCGAAATTCGGTGGCACTGCCAGAAAAAGAAAGCACACACACCAGTAGTAGTAAGGAAGACGCTTGCAAAGTTTGGTAGCTCATCCTACCTACCTCCTATCCGCACAAGCGTTCAATGTGCGTCTTATAGTTCTTACCACTAAGATCCGAGAAGAAAACTTCTATTCCTTTTGAGAACTGGTTTGGGCTGGTCTCCGTGGTCAACTAAGAGTCGTGACATCGGCGCGTGGGATGGGTTTGTTGACCTGAGGAAATCTATGGGGATATAATTTAGCATTGTTGTGTGTTTACAAGACATTGAGAAGTTGCCCAACATCTCTGGATGGTAAACCAGCCGGGAAGTTCCGGCGCGTATTATGTATGTGCTGGACGTTTTTCATTTCCACGAGAGAACATGGATTAGGAGACCAAACTGAATGGCAATCATACGCCCGTTTCAGGGAGTCAGGTACAATCAGGCGAAAGTCGGTAGTTTGGATGCGCTTGTAACTCCGCCGTATGACGTCATCTCGCCGGAAGAGCAAGAACGATACTACCGTAGTCATCCGAACAATGTAATCAGAATCATTCTGCCTAGGGAAGAAGGTCCGGCGAAATACGAGAGTGCTGCTAGCCATCTGTACCAGTGGCTCGAGACAGGAGTGCTGATACGCGACTCGGAACCTGCGCTGTATATTGTGGTACAGGAGTACGAAATTCGTGGAGAGAGGAAGAAACGTATTGGTCTTACCTGTCTGGTTCGCCTGGAAGAGTTCGAAACCGGGAAAGTACTTCCTCACGAAAACATTATGGCAAAGCCGCTGGAAGACAGATTGAACATGATTCGCAAAACCAAGGCCAATTTCGACTCGGTTTTTGGGCTCTACTCCAATGGGCGCACCGACCAGGTCATTCGGCCATTCATTGCTTCAGGGGAGCCCATTGCGTCGGCCATCGACCGAGATGGAGTTCGAAGCGACTTGTATCTGATCCCTCGCAGAGAGGCGATATCAATGGTCGGGGACATACTGGCAAATGAAGCGATTGTGATCGCAGACGGACACCATCGATACACTGCGGCACTTGCTTATCGGGATGAGATGCGATCGCTGGTTGGCAGCAATCCCGAAGCACCCCACGAGTTTGTTATGATGACGCTTGTTTCTTTGGAAGACCCGGGGCTTATTATCTTGCCAACCCACCGACTTGTTGGCAATCTCGAGGACTTTGATGCCGAATCTTTTCTTCAAAAAGCCAATGAGCTATTCGACCTGACCGAGACCCCAGGGGATGAACTCGAAGCGGCGGTAGAGCGCATGGCAGGAGAGAAATACGTCTACGGCTTGTACTTGGGAAAAGGCCGGTCTTACGTTATGAAGCTTAAAGCTGGAGTCAAACCCGAGGTTGTTGTGAAATCACAGGGATCAGATGCTTTGAAGCGTCTGGACGTTAGTGTCCTGCATTCGTTGGTGTTAGATCAGATACTGGGAATTGACACCCAGCGGCTCTCAAGTGGGTCGAATATCGCATATACGCGGGACTGCCAATCTGCGATGCAGCTGGTGGACGAAGGGAATCAACAGATCTTCTTCATAATGAACCCGACGAAGGTTGAAGAAGTGAAAGCCGTTGCCGCTGCAGGGGATCGCATGCCGCAGAAGTCCACCTATTTCTACCCCAAGCTTCCGACTGGAATGGTTATGAGGGTGTGGGGCAACCTCTAGCGGGACACTCGACGAGGCGTGCTTGAAAGTTTACATCTCCCGCAGACGTCGGACACGTTCTTCAATTGGTGGATGTGTGCTGAAGAGAGAATTCAGCGTGCCACCGATGTCTTTGAGAGGGTTGACGATGTACATATGGGCAGTGGCCTTGTTTGCGACCTCGAGGGGTTCGGTATCTGCGGCGATTTTTTCAAGCGCACTGGCAAGACCTTCGGGATAGCGTGTGAGCATTGCCCCCTGAGCATCCGCCAAGAATTCGCGTCTTCGTGAAATTGCTAGCTGGATGAGAGTAGCCACAATCGGGGCCAGGATGGCCGCTATCAAAGCAATTAGAAGCACAATGAGTCCTCCGCCATTTTGGCGTTGACGTCTGCCACCTCCCCACCAGAAGCTACGCATCATCCAGTCTGATAGCAAGACTACTGTCCCCGCGAGCACTGCCACAAGGGTCATAAGTCGAATATCATAGTCTTTGACATGTGCCATTTCATGCGCGATCACACCTTCGAGTTCGACGCGGTTCAATTTCTGCAGCAGGCCGGTGGTTATGGCGATAACGGCGTGTTTGGGATCTCTTCCGGTGGCAAAAGCATTTGGGGCAGTGTCGTCGATTACATAAATCCTTGGCACGGGAATACCAGCGGCAAGAGCCAGGCCCTCCACCGAGTTCACTAGATGGGCGTATTCCTCACGGGTGGCTGGTCGTGCTCTGGACATAGCTATTACGATCTTGTCACTATAGTAGTAGCTGCCAATTGCGCTAAGAATGGCAAACACGACGGCCAAGGGAAGAATTTCCGGATACCCTGTGACCTCGGCGAAAAGATATCCCATGCCGGCCAATATGGCGACAAAGAGGACTATCAGTACCCGTGATCTCCAAAGATTCGAGCTGATATGTTCGTACATGTTTGTGTTGTGAGGCTTTCTATTTAAGATGCTTGAGACGTGCTAGAACTGCACTTTAACGGGCTCCCGAGCGGCTACATCCATTGGGAAGTAATCACGCTGAGTGAAGCCGAAAGTACCAGCCAGCAGGTTAGCTGGAAAGGATTGAATCAAGGTATTGTAAGCCATGACCGTGTCGTTGTAGAACTGCCGCGCGTATGCTATTTTGCTTTCCGTACCTGCCAACTCTTCTTGAAGCATCATGAAGTTTTGATTTGCCTTGAGCTCGGGATATGCCTCAGCTACTGCGAACAAAGACTTCAGAGCCTGTGTAATCTGATTCTGTGCCTCTCCTTGTTGCGCCACAGTTGACGCAGAAGCCATAGATGCCCTAGCCTGGGTCACTTTTTCGAACACTTCTTTCTCGTGAGCGGCATAGCCCTTTACGGTTTCCACCAGGTTGGGAATCAGGTCATATCTACGCCGGAGCTGTACATCTATTTGAGACCAAGCGTTATCAATCCGGTTCCGCAGTACTACCAGCCGATTGTATAGGTATATGACCCAAAGCACAAACACGCCGGCAACTGCCAGGATAGCTAATAGAAAAACTGATATCATATTACTGCCTCCTTTACTGGCTCAACGGTGAAACCAGTACCTAGTTGAATACGAGACACCACACTCCCCCATGGCGTGATTTCACATTCCTTGATTAGTCGCACTGAAATGCATAGACACGCTTTTACACTGCAACTAGATGCTAACGTATGGACATGGTTATCGTGGTTTTCCCTCCAACGGGAGCTATCTCGAAATCTACGTACGAGCTACCCTCGATGTCACGGATAACCCAATCCGTTGATTTCCCGTCTACTTTCAGGCTCGCGACGTCCTTGCGCGCGGGGAGAAGAATATGGGCATGTACACGCTGTGCATTACCAGTAATAGCATATTCCCAATGGGCACTCCCGCCCTGCCAAGTATAGGCAAAGCCTGCTTCGGATGCGGCATACCCGACGCTGACTTCGGCGCCATCTACACCTGCTGCAATCCATCTGGGGGAAAACAGCACCGACTCGAATTGCTTCGATAGATCCTTGACACCGCATAATCCTTCGACGAAGGCATAGAGCATCGCGGCCGAACCCCATCCGTCGGTAGGCAGGAATGTGCCATAAGTCACGTGTGTTCCATCTGGTTTATACCAGAGATACGTCTCACCTGGCTGGATTGCCAGTTCGTAGTATCGGCGAAGTATATCCACACCGTAGTCTTCGAAGCCGTGCTCGAAAGCCGCGTGTGCAAGTTCGCCACCAACAAGGGGCATAATTCCGCCATTAACGTAAATCCCAGGATGCAAATAGTCTAGACCAAACACCTCCGAAGGGAAGGTAGGATCTATACTATACCACTCAGCAAAATGTTCATCCTTGTTTACCTCTCGTCTGCGGAGATATTCGCGGATGATGCTGCTGCACTGTTGATGCTCTGGAAGACCACGGTTCATATCGTATGTATTGCTCAAACTCAGCTGTTCACGTTCGTCCACGCCAGCAACCTGTACGGGAGTGATATGAACTTGATGAGTGTAGAATCGTCCATTCCAGCAGACCTCGTTAGTACGATTCTTGAAATGACTTGCCCATTGGTCCCAGTACAGAGCTCGATCGAGATTACCAACATGCTTGTACATCCTGGAGATCAGATTGCATGCCTGGAACATTCCCGAATTGTCACCGTGCATAATGCACCAGTAATTTCCATGCATGGTGTCGCCATGTGCAAACTTTCCCTCATTCTCGCCAGGCAAACCGACGTATTCAAAATCCCAGGTATCTATGGTGAACGGACGTTTGATAAGCTGGTACTCGCTGGACCAACGGGCTGGGCTCGTCAAGCTATATGTCAGCGCGCGATCGAGAGCAGGCAGTTTGGCTGCCATCCACGCGTCATCGCCGGTCGCCTGCCAGGCGCCGTGAACTGCCTCGACGGCGAGGTATTCGACGTCGGATTCCACACCACAGCGAGCAAACTCGATTTTGTTTTGCTCATCATATTTAAAACGATCGTGCACTAGGCCAGAGAAGTCTTCGTCGCTCTCTCGCGATGGCGACTCGTGTTTTTTTTCTTTCTCATCAGCGGAAACGAAGAAGTCGTAGAAAGCGCCATCCACCATTTGATATTGGTCGAAAATATCCAGCGCGGAAGTCATATCTTTCTCGAAGTATCTGAAGCCCTTCATCTGATGCGTATGATCACGCAGCCATATGGGTGTGGTATCAGGACTTCGATAGCCGCTGACCTGTCGGCCATTAATCGTGAAATATGATTTGTCTTTGCTGAGAAAAGAAGCTATCGTCGGACAGAAGCTATCCCAAACGACATTTCCAGTCTTTACACACGTGTCCATGCGTACCTCCCGGAGTATTGTACAGACTCGCCGCTAGTTTGTCCACAAGGCTCACCGGTGATATGTCCACTAGGTGTCCGTTTGGGCCTGCGTTACGACTCACAGACCAAGCTCAATTTCAGGCCAGCTTGTACACTGCGCCTGCCAAAGCAGGGAGAGTTACGGAAAGCGATTGATTCCTGATGGGAATGATTTGGGCAGTGACGAGATTCTCAGCTGAAGAGTATTTAACCAGGGTTGGCTGCAACCTAATTTCCGTTGTGATTTCCTGGTACTCAGTATTCACGACCCAAAGGAAGTCGCCGGTAGCACCTCTATGAATCCGAGCCTTGACTGCCTGATCCAGTACTTCAATTCTAGGTTTAATTCCTGCGTAGGAAAGGGCATCTCGGATAAACAATTCGGCTTCATATTCCAGAGTCTCTGTGTACTCTACGCCTGGGAATGAACCAATCAGTCGTGTTTTACCGTTGCCGTAATTGTGGTCGACGACCGCGACTGTGCCATCGGTAAAATACGCAACTGGCGAGCCGGCTGTTGGAATCAGTTTTTCTTGGTATATGCGACAATTGATTTTCATACCTTTCCAAACAATCGCCGGGGGTGGAACGTCGCCAAGTGTAAGCGTGGGCACATACTCCATTTCGTCTTCGACAGCTCCAAAGACTTCGTCGAGACCTGCGCCAGGGACTGTGAACGAGCAGTAGCCATGATCAGTGAAATGCGCTGGTGCAGCGTCTGAGACCAATACGCCTCCGCGGGACACGTAATCCTTCAACCTGTCCACTTGCCATTCCTCAAGCATGAGAGGAAAAGGCAAAAAGACCAGTGGGTAGTTGTTGACGCGATCCAGCGTACAGAAGTCCACCTGAACATTCACGTTCCAAAGCGCTCGATATATGCCGTAGACAGACTTCCAATAAGCATCGGTTTTGCCGTCTGCAAGATAGGCAAAAAGCTGAGACTCAGGAACAACAACAATGGCACACTCTCCTGCAAGGGCTTCCGCCTGTTCGAGCTCGGGATGAGAGTTCATAAACCTAGAAAACCAGGAGGCTGTCTCAGTGCGGTCTGTACGGCTTCCGTCGAGTTTGCAAAGGCCAAAGCCTGGTGATTCCGGCCCAAGCAGTTCGGGCCGCCACTGCCAATACATCAATCCCTTTGCTCCGACCATGAATGCAAGCCAATTCCACTGTGCTATGTCCTCGCCCCGAGGGATTCGACTTCTCACTAGTCCCATAGAGCTCTGACCGCCCTGGAGTTCGCTCTGCCACCATCTCTTGCCATATTGAGCAGATGCAGAGCGGACAAGGTCGAGCGAGCGGCAGTACTCGCCGGCATCCATGTTCCCCCACATGGGAAACGATGACAAACCCCATTGGTCTACTTCTTGCGCAATATCGAAATCGTTAGTTAGGTAGGTGGGCATTGAATGCAGAGTCCATCCGACTCCGTGACTAATCAACTGATGTTTCTTGTCCACCGAGCGGAGAGTCTGAACACGCCATCGCATAAGGTCTTTGCGGGTCTCGATACGAAATCTCAGCCAGTCAAGCGAATCTGGATAAGAGCCCAAATACCGAGGAGGATACACCTCAGTCCAATCGCTATACCGCCGATACCACGCCTTGTTCAGCTGGTCGAGAGTCCCGTAACGCCTCTTTAGCCATTCGACAAAGAGTTGTCTCGACCCTTCACAGTAGCAAAACTGTCTATTTTCGAATCCTGTGTACCCGTATAGTTCGAAGAAGACTTCGTTCCAGACGTCGTAGCCCCAGAGGACATCGCTATTTGCGTAGCGTGTTGCAACTGCCTTCAGAAACTTTTCGGCCTCCAACTTCACAGGTTCGTTATCCAAGCAGAGCCCTGGCCAGCCTCCACCGGGTGTATTCGGTCGGGCTATTGGTTCGAAGGGTTCGCCGTTCGAAGCAACATAAAACGCGTCTCGATGTCGATGGATGAGCCAATAAGGAGCGTTTTCCAAGACGATGTTGATAAGTATCTTCAAGCCTTTTTTGCGCGCAAGTTCGAAGAGGGTGTCAAAGTGAGCAAAGTCATACTTATCCTCTTCGTAATTAATCCAATTCCACATAGCCCAAATCTTCACAAGAGTAAAGCCTTGAGAGGCTATGTTATCGAAATCCTTTTCCCATTCACCCTCTGGCGGATTAGGAGTTCGGTAATACTGTGTACCGTAGGGAAACATCGCTGACCCCCCAATATGGTAGTTAGACGTAGACTGAATAACCTTGCTGGCAAACGCATAAAGCCGCATTACAATCGTTAGCTGTGATATAATTTGAAATCATAGACTTTCAAAGACGTTCTATCAGCATAGGCGACTGGCATCACCATTCATCTTAGCCTAGGGCGTTTGGTGATTATTGGACAGCTATGACATTCGACAGTATCATACTTGCTGCGGTTGCAGAAGAATTAAACAAAAAGCTGACTGGTGGAAGGGTTCGAGAAATTTATCAGCCTTCCGCTCTAGACATCGTACTTACCATCAGGCATGAAGGAGCGAATTACACGCTACTCGCGTCAGCGGATGCCCAATGGCCACGGGTATACCTAACCACTCATCGGCGTCCAAATCCGAAGACCCCTGCGAATTTCTGTATGCTTCTACGAAAACACCTAGAGGGATCGCGCTTCGTCGGTGTTGAACAGGTAAACTTCGATCGTATTTTGCACATAGACTTCGAGGCGTACGACGGCGAAAGACTAACGCTTATAATCGAAATTATGGGCAAGCACAGCAATGTGGTGCTTGTCAATCAAGCACGCCGAATTCTGGGTGCGGTGAAACCAATTGGGCGATCGAAGAACCGCTATCGCGAGATCCTACCCGGCAAGCAGTATACGTATCCGCCTTCGCAGCACAAGATCAATCCGTTGACCGTGACCAGGGAGCAATTCGACAGTCGAATGGCAGAAACCTTCAAGGGTGATGATGTGGTGTCTTGGCTGGTCAAGACCTTCTGTGGAATAAGTCCTTTCGCAGCGTCCGAGATCGTCCAAAGGGCATCGCTTGGTAGCTATGACCTGTCTGAAGTCTTTGAGGAGCTATTTGCAGACATAAGGACAGGAAACTTCTTGCCGGTTCTGATAACTGACGACGCTGGACATACGGTAGGTTACTACGCATTTCCCAGCGTGCAGTATCCGGAATCGAATCAACACGAGAGGACGTCGATTAGCGCCGTTGCGGAGATGTATTATGCAACTGCTATTCCAAGGCACTCCTTTGAGCAAGCTAAGCAAACGTTTGTTGGACAGTTGAGAAAAGAACTGAAAGCCCGAGAGCAAGCAATAACTAGCATTAAGGAAAGTCTTGAAGAGTGCAAGAATGCCGAAAGATTCAAACAGGTCGGCGAGTTGATCTTGGCTCAGCTGTCATCAATCCCCAAAGAAGCCGAAACCGTAGAACTAACAGACTATTACCATCCAGAGACTCCGAGTATTTTCGTAGAGTTAGACCCTCATCTTACTGCGGCAGAGAATGCAGAGGCATATTTTCGGAAATACCAGAAGTTGACTTCCGGTGCTGAAGCACTTCGAGATAGACTGCATGAGATAGGCACTGAAATCCAGGTGCTGAAAAAGGTAATGCTATCGGCGGACTCGGTAACTAGCCTAGAGCAGATTGAGTCTCTTGCGAATACTCTGGAAAGTTGCGCCATCCGCCTAAGGAAACAGGAGCAAGTGTCTGCGGAAAAACATAGGGCGGAGTTCGAGGGGCACAGAATAGCCAAGATAGACTCGAACGGTTGGGAGATACTAGTGGGACAGGACAGTGATGCTAATGACTACTTACTGACGAGAGTCGCTCGACCCATGGACTATTGGGTACATGTGAAAGCATCTCCGAGTGCTCACGTCATCATCAGAACAAACGGAAGGCCGGAAAGAGTTCCGCAGTCGGTGCTTATGGAAGCAGCAGAACTTGCTGTTCGTAACAGTGATTCCAAACACTCGTCTCTAGTGCCGGTAGACTACACTTTACGAAAATACGTAAGGAAGCCAAAAGGTGCGCCCCCAGGCAAGGTGCTTTACCAAAACGAAAAAACCGTATTCGTGACTACCCGCCTATGAGGTCTACGTCGACAACAACTTCACGAACACCTGGCTTCGCACGAAGCAACCTAGTGATGACCTCTAGCTCGTGTTTCAGATCTACGTCATGACCTCGGAGCTTTCTGATGGAGCCACGAAGATAGACCACCCCATGAATTGCTTTTACATCCAGCCTAGAGCAGTCTATGTATCGGCGGCTGATCTCACGCTGGACCATGCGAGTCATCTGAGCGTCTTCAGCAGGCATCTCATGCGCCTCCTCCGTCTATGAGCTAACCATCGGAACCTCAGCCGACCCGATCATTCCACTACACAATGCGATGCCCAATAAAGGGACACGAATATGCTCTCCCATAAATGTTTATACGCCGCTTATAATGTGATTTCCTTCATGGGCCAAGCTTACACATTTACCCTGTAGTTGATTTCCGCGATATGCCAGCTATTCTTGCCTCAAGTCTTCGCCGAAAGACCGCTGTAAGTGCTATTTCCACAGTGTAGACTCACGAACAAGCAGGATCTTGGTCAAGCAACGTGTGGTAGAGGACTTTGTAGTAAGCTGCGAAGATGCTATCAGAAGTCTCTGGCATTATTCGAAAATCAGGAGAATCTCTCTCGGCTACCACTCAAAGAAGGAAAGGCAAATTCCTTGCAGAACAGTGAAGTGTGAGGCGTCAGAACCCGTCTATAGGTTCATCGCAAAGACACTATGATGTTTCAGGTGGAGGATTCATGCGGAGATTGAGGTTTGTTTTCGGCGTTTTTTTCTTATTAGCGGCGGTTGGCCAGGCATATTGTGGGAAAATCACAGGTTTAGTGATAGATCGGCAGACCAAGAAACCCTTATCACAAGTAGCGGTATGCGCTTACGCAGAAGGTCGTAGCCTGTGTAACTTGGCTGCCTCGGACAATGACGGCAGGTTTGAGATCGGGGACCTGCCGGCCGGGCGATATTCCGTATGTGTCGGCCAGACGGAGAATTCCCGACCGGTCGTAACTTCGGCTGTTGTCCCAGCAAGTGGCGAGGTTGAGATACGGTTTGTCCTATCACCCTCTATTGAAGTCGAAGGTGATTCCTGGCTACAAGGATACCCAGTGTTTTATCAGAGCTTTTGCGCTTCTGGTTTGGGGATTACGACTGTGAAGTTGAAAGCATTCGGTCCAGGGCGCGTTGTCCATGTTCAAGTGTTGGAAGGTGAGGGCACCTCGGGTAGACCAATAGGCCCGGCGAGAACCACTGTTTCTTTTGGCGGCGAGGGAGAGACTGCTGTTTATTGGTCTGGTGGAGAAGTGCCGACTGTGCCCGGCAACGCGTATACGCTCAAGTTGAGTGCCGAGCCTGGAGAAGTGTGGATTCCTGGTGTGGCAGGTCGAGGGGATGTATATCCTCTTGGCAAAGCATATTTCGGAACTGAGGCACGCCCGCACAGTGACCTTGGCTTTGCCATTTGCGAAGAGAACGACGGCTTAAGCACCAGCTATGCAGTTTCCGCTGGACGAAGGACAATCCTAGCCCGGGCAGTAGGACAGACTTTTGTAGCGCGGAGCAGGAACATCCTGTATGCGTCGGCTGTTCTCACAGATGCCACCCCTCGGGCTGTGTACGTGCGGTTCAGCGTTCACGAAAATGGCCCGGGTGGCAGACAAATTGGCCCAAGCAAGGGAACTAGGGTAGCTCCAAATGCAGTAGTCTCATGGTTGCCAGGTGAAGTGAAAGTGACTCCTGGTAAGACATACTACCTTCACATCGAATCCTTTGACGGCAGCAGGTTCTATGCATTCGAGGAGCTCAATCCGTATGCGAAGGGCATGGCATTTAATGATGCAGTCGGTGATCCCAAATATGACATAGCGGGGTGGATTGCAGGCGAGATTTCCCAAGCTGATCAGGAAGCCTTGTTCAGACATCCCAAGTCCATTGCAAAGTTAGCGCTAGCAAATCCGTCGTTCGAACAAGGAATGAATGGCTGGGCGCTCACGAAGAATATCGGGGCGGTAGTTGGGTGTGATGGTGGCGTAATTCCTGCGTGGGGCAGTTTGATGTTCGGTTGGACAAACAGGGGTCAGGGAGAGAATTCCCGAACAGTCATCTATCAGGTAGTCAAAGTTGTCAAGGGCAAGCACTACTCGTTTTCTGGCTCTGTGTATACCGACCACGTCGGGGGCAGGTCGAGTGATCAGAGAATCCGCCTCGTTGTAAACCCACACGGAAAGCCAGAGTTTGGCAATGAAGTGATAACTAGTTCACAGTGGTACGCGACCGAGGGCGAATGGCGCAGGGGTAGCGTCGAGTTCAAAGCTGAAGCCGACACAGTGGTAGTGGGGTTTGAGTTCGAGCAGCGGTGGAGTTTGGATCTGTGCAGCCTTTATGTGGATGGGGCTTATATGGAACAGATTGCGGAGAAGTAGCGAGTGTTGATCAGACTGGTTTCCTGCATACTTCTAATGACGTTGCTCAGCCCACTGCACGCAAAGGGTAAAATCGGGGGCTATGCAGGAGGTGCGACGGCCTGGCGAGCAGGTGAAGAATCACAGGTATGGCTCTCGGGTAGCTATCGCGGTTGGTATGAGCTGTCTCTTGAGCCAGGAGAGTATGTAGTAACGCTTGACTGGAAGTATGCGCCTCGCATCCCTGTACATGAAGAACAGACTACGACTCTCGATGGCACGGATGAGCCTAGGATCAGCATGGAGATGGACGTCTGGGGGCCGGCATGCTTGAGCTATGGCCAAACGTACACTGCGACAGGAACCGAACTACAAAGCATCGCATTTCGTATGTTTGGCGGTTCAACAAGACTCAAGCTGGCCGTACGTGAGAATGGTCCCGAAGGTCATCTAATGGGAGAGATAACGCTTCCCGACCGCCGCCAAGGTGACACTGTTTTCAACGCATCTCCAGGTCAATTTCCTACAGTAGTGGGAAAGGTATACTACATCGAAATCGCCAGTACGGAGGGAACCCCGTGGAACATCAGCATGCCGAGGTCACCTGACCCATACCCCGGAGGCATGGCGTATTACGATGGGGTGTGTCACCCGGAGAGCGATCTCGGCATCAGCATAAGAGAGACAAAACCAGGTTTGGTGAAGTTTGCTTCAGCGGAAGTGGATCAACACTTCATCGAAAAAGGACCCGGCTCTGGGTTTTGCCGTGTTGCGGGCCAGACGTTCGTCCCTGGGGAATGCAAGAACATTGTCTCTGTCTACGCAAACGTTGGTTTCGACGGCTTCATGCAGGACTTTGTCTATACCATTTACGAAGGCGGTCCAAAGGGCAAACCATTGATTAGCAGACGAGTACGGGTTCGGACCGACTGGGGAGCGACAGCATATTTCCAACCGGACGAGGTACCACTGAAACCGGGGATGGAATATTACCTTGAGTACAAACGACTGGACGGCGGTTTATTTTACTCGTATCTGTCCGCCGATGTGTACCCGCACGGCAAGGCGTACCGGGATGGAAAGGAAGTGGAAGGCTTTGACCAGTTCTTCCGAATAGAGGGAGAGGTGGAACCTGAAGGAGCGACATATCCATTCAATATCAAGATTAGTGACCTCACCTCCACCGAAGCAGCAATTTCCTGGCAGACTGGAACACCTGCAGACGGCTTGATTCATATTGGAGAGGATCCTCAGGTGAAACAGACTGTAGTCGCAAACAGTGAGCCATCGAACACACATCGAGCTACACTTACTGGTCTAAAGCCTTCAACGGTGTACTATTACCGCGTTTCGTCGTGCACGAACAAGCAGTGGGCAGGCAGGACATACGGGCGTCTGTCAACCTTCGTGACGCTGCCAGACGGAGAGGACAGGCCGAAATTCGACCGTCCAGAGCAGCCTCTTCCGGTGGCCGTTGATCTAAAAGCGAACGTGCAGATTACGAATGCTAGTTTCGATGAGGGATTGGCCGGTTGGAAAGTATGTTGGTCATCAAACTCACGGGAGGCTGGGGACTACCGTATGCCGCCTGGGCCTTACGGCAGAGTCACAACAAATGACGATGGGTACAAGCCTCATTCAGGCATGGGCATGTATGGTTGGTGCCATTTGAAGGTCGAGGACCCCAAGTCCCCGGTTGAAGTATGGAAACAGGATTTGATTCACCAGTGCGTCAGGGTCATCCCGGGTCGCAAGTACACATTGAAAGCATGGGTGATTACCGCTGATAGGGAAAGCAGTTGGGGAGCGGATTGCCGTGTACGTCTGCTTGTAGATACAAAGAACGCCGGCTTTTTGAACCGAATTGGCACATCGGGGCAAGCATTAGCTACTCAATGGTTTGCTACTCAAGGAGAATGGAAGCAAGTATTCCTGAACTTTACAGCGGTAAGCGATACGGTTGACATTGGTGTGCAGTTTCTCGAATGGTTCGTTCACGAAGCCTGCTACTTATACGTAGATGATATTACCGTGGAAGAAAACATAGATGGAGGTACAAATTGCTGAAGATACGCAGTCTACTGCTTCTAATTCTGATACTAATAGTTGCGCACCCGGGATGTGCAAACGGCAAACTAGTAGGGAATTCTGGAGGGAACGAACGCGAGGCAGCTGTTTATTCGCCAAAGGGTTTGGAGGCGTGGGGTATCACGGGACCGGATGGACAATTCGAGTTCTCTTTGGCGCCGGGCGAATATATGGTCAGTTGTGGTGGAAGGCTTGTGCCGTATGTCCGCATACGTGATGGGAAAACTACGACCGTCGTACACGCGGACAACCCTGAAGTCAGTATGCAGAGCGAACTGTGGACGCCGCCTGGCGTGAGCTTTGGGCAGACTTACACTGCTCTTGGAACGGCTTTCGCAGGTGTCAGCTTTTGGATGCCAAGTGGTTCGACCGCGCTCAAGCTCACGTTAAGAGAAGACGGACCACAAGGCAAGTTGATCGGGGAAGTGATTTCGGAGGAGAAGCACGGCTGGATCACCGGTGTTGGGGCGGATGCTTCCAAGTTCCCTACGACACCAGGAAAGGCTTACTATGTTGAGCTGACGAGTACCGAAAACAGCCATTGGACATTTGCAACCCCCAAACGGCCGGATCCATACCCGGGAGGAATTGCTTACTATGACGGAGTTCCGCATCCAGAAAGCGATCTAGGAATCACGATTTACGAAGTGAAACCAGGGCTGGTGACTGTTGCGGCGGCTCAGGTGGACCAGCATTTTATCGAAAAGGGCCCTGGCTCCGGAACTTGCAAGGTCGCCGGTCAATCGTTCGTAGCGAAGAACGGAAAGAACATAATCTCCTTATACGCCTTATGCGGTTTTGGTGGGGGAATAAAGGATTTCGTTTTTTCAATCCGAGAAGGCGGACCGGAGGGCAAGATCATCGCGAGTAAGACGGCTCGTATGGTTAGCGACTGGGGTACGACCGCGTATTTTGAACCGGACGAAGTGCTACTGGAAGAAGGCAGAACCTACTTCTTCGAGTACCGGCGTACGGATGGCGAATCATTCTACTCCTATTTATCCGCGGATGTTTACCCGGACGGAAAGGCTTATCGCGATGGGAAAGAAGTCCCGGGCTTTGACCAGATGTTTGAGATTCTAGGTGAAGTCGAGCCGGCCGGAATCACTTTCCCGTACAATGTAAGAGTGATTGAGATAAAACCCACCAGCGCTAAGATTGCATGGGAGACAGGCACTATGGCGGACGGCATCGTGGAGTATGGCACTGGCAGGTCACTGGGTCAGAGTGCTGTGGCAAACGAGACTCCATCCACTACACACGAAGCTATCTTGACTGGCTTGAAGCCGGGAACCGTCTACTACTACCGGGTGACGTCTTTCACCGGAAAGAAAGGGGCAAGTCGTGCATACGGGCATATTGGTGACTTCATGACACCGGCAACTGGCCTGGACAAGCCATCATTTGACAAGCCAGAAGAGGAAAAGCCCGTCGCTCAACCAGGTGCAAAGAGCCTTCCCCTGGTAAATAGCAGTTTCGAAGAAGGCTTGAAGGGCTGGCAAAGATGTTCTTCTGCAAATCCCAAGAAGTATGAAGAAGCGACCAGGGAGTATCCGATTGGCAATGGACCATTTGGGAAGGTCACGCCAGGTGAAGATGGATATAAACCGCATTCGGGTAAAGCCATGTACGGATGGAAACACCTGGGAGTAGAGGATCCAAACCCAATACTGCCGCGAGAGGACTGGAAGCAGGACATCATATATCAAAGAATTAAGGTGACGCCGGGACGACGGTATCAGCTAAGAGCATGGGCAATCACCGGCGACCGTGGAAGCGGCTGGGGACGAGACAGCCGCATGAGGCTGGTAGTTGATACCAAGGATCAAGGGATACTTCAGTCGGTGGAGAAAGCATCGAAGGCACTGGCAACGCAGTGGTTTGCTTTAGAAAACGAATGGACCCCCATCACCTTGAACTTCACAGCAGAGAAAGAAACCGCCGTGGTAGGCGTACATATTCTGCAATGGTGGGCACTTGAGGCCAACTACACTTATGTGGACGATGTGACGGTGGAAGAACTGGAATAAGTTGGTAGAAAGTGAGCCTGCGAGCTAGTGTTGCCCGGTTCTCTTTATACCGAGCTGAGTTTGCCGTCGAACAGAGACGGTTTATTGTGATTCTTTAGAATGGTTGGGCTGAGCTGCAAATTTCGATTAGTAGCAAAAGAGTCTAGGCGCGGAATTGGCAAATTGACAAGCGGCAGTCTGGCCTATATAACCTGTAGTGACAGGCCAGACTGCCGCTTTTGAGACCGGATCAACTTGTCATAATCCGTCATTTGCTAGTGTTTGGAGCGTTTGTCCTGTTTGCTGTTGTGAACTTACTTGCTTCTGTGGGCACTGGCATTGATCATAATATGGGCAATTCTCGCACCAGGTGGGATCGCTTACGCACGGGCAGGCTCGAGTATTATAGTTAGCGCCACCCATTCGCTGCCACCCATGGCGACCGGGCCCCATAGTAGCTCCTCGGCCTCCGGGACCAAGCTGTTGTCTGATATTCCAGTTCTTGTACATGTGATCGTGCAATTCAGTTTGCAGGTTTTGGACATCCTTCTCCAGAGCAGCTATTTGCTTTGGATCGCCATTACTCGCGCGAAGTGCAGCTGCCTGGAAGTTCTTGTCACGAATCTGGTTATGCAGCTGGGTCACCTTGTCCACAAAGGCTTTCTGCTCCGGGGTAGTGGGATTAACCCGAGTCCACCAACCGCCAGCATTAGGATTCGGCTGTGCATAACCGTATGGGCAAGGCTGACCAGACGGGCCATAATAAGCGTTGGTTCTGCCGGCAGCGTTTGGTCCCTGAGGAACATTGCCGTATGGACAGGGAAGACCCATTCGCACGTAGCCTGCGCCTTGTCCTGGACCGGTTGCATTAGGATTTGGCTGGACATAGCCTCTTGGGCAAGACAGCCCTGCTGGCCCCTGAGCCGAGACTACGACAACAGCGGTGAGAAGAGCTACGACTACCGCCACTGCAATTAGGGTTGTCTTCTTCATCGAAATCACCTCCTGAAAGCTTTTACTACATTTAAGACTTGCGCTGTTCACGTTAGATTCCCACTTATTTCAAGCTTGCTGCCATTTTTCGCAACTCATTTTCTGAAATATCCCCGACAAGGACCACACTCAAGCCACTCACCACAGTTTGCAGCATCCGCGCCTCCGAGTTCTCTGCAACTATACATCTTCCAGTTCCAGCGCCTTGGCTGTTACCTCTTCCACCACGCCATCCTCGGCCCTGTCCACGGCCAAGGTTCTGTGTTTTTCGTTGGAAAATAGATATGGTGTTCAGCCCGTTCGAATAACGGACCCCCGCACAGCAGGCTCTTGGACACGTTTCACAGATGAAATACCCTTCGCGCACGTAACCCTTGGGCACGTAGGATGGTTCCAGCAACGAAAAACCAACAACTCTGCTGGCGGCTTGGGCATTGCTCACACTTGGCTGTCCAGGCAGTTCCACGATTTTCCATCGATCGGGCACATCAAAGGTAGACCGAGGAGGCCTGGCGGATAGATTTATACTTGTGAACTGAGTGGACATTGCCAACTTGCCATCGGCGCCATATCTTTCCGTTTTGAGAGGTATGAATGTTGAGTAATCTATCCAAAGCTTCTTGGAAGGGTTTCCGGAATAGTTTGGGATCAGACGTATAACGTAACACTTCCGCCCCGCTACTTGTTCGGTTCCTGCTAGACTCGCGCGATAGTTCTTCAGGAGCAGAGCCAAATTCTCCGGTGGAGTGGGAGTACGTGTAATTACTGCGGTCTTTTCGGACTTATTGAGCCGTACAATCGCCTTCCCGTCGTCTATAATAGCGACACCTGCTGCCGGGCCGGTAAGGTACTCCAAGCGCGACGAGCGTCCACTACGAAAGATATTGACATCAGCCGAGGCTTGACCGCTTACTAGGTGCAAAGTGGTTCGCAGTCGACCACTATATGAGGTGTTACTTTCTGCTGCATAAGACCGCTTTAGTATGTCAGACGGACTAAGTTGGCTTCCATAGGCATTCCAGACTCCCAATAACAGGCAAGTAGTGAGAAGAATAATGGCACGAATTGGGCTAGCTGCGAAAATGCCAGCGTGTGCAATCTTGTATGCTGCCCGACTGGAGTTCGGGGCGGACAACATGAGTTCGCGTGAGTGGTCAATTCTCGGCCGATGCATGACTGCGTGGTTCACCGGCTCTCCTCCCTGTCAATCTCAGCTGGAAGCGTGGTAGCAAGGCCCAAAGCAGCTCTGTCTGCAAATGGTTGCCTCCAGCTCATGGAAGCGTGGGTTGTGAGATACGTTTCCGGCCTGGGTTCATGGAGACTCTGGTTTCCTGTCATCAGGAACATGGTGGAGATGATGAGTATTAGAACAACAGCGACCGCCGATTGCACCTGGTGGCGGACAAACCACCAACTCAGTCGTCTAGGCAGACTAGGAACGCGGGTTTCCAACTTTGCACTTATCGCTGGCCACAGGTCTGGCGCTTCAGGCAGAGATATCATGGACAATAGCTCCCCCGTTCGTTGGAGCGCGGCCAATTCGTTTCGACACGCCTCGCAGACGTCCAGATGCCTTTGGACAGCAGATTTGGTGTGTTTCGACATATGTCCGATTAAGAAATCCGACAGGGAATTCCGGACTTGCTCGCACTGCCTATCTCTTGGTGTATCCACGGCTAGTCCTCCTCAACATACGGTATCAGTTTACGCCTAAGTATCTCTCGGGCTCGGCTCAGGCGTGACATCACTGTACCTCGCGGAATGCGCAGGATGCTAGCTATTGAGTCAACATCCATACCTTCGAAATGGTGCATTGTAACAACTACCCTGTGATCAGTGCTCAATGACTCTACTGCCTTGCGAACAGCAGCCTCCACTTCGTTCGCGACGGCACTTTCCTCAGGTCCAGGCAACTGCCCTTGAAACTGACGCTCCAAAGGCTCACCATCAGATGATTGATTATCACCATCTAGACTAAAACTCCGCTGTTTGCTCCGCTTTCGCACAAGATCTTTGCTTAGATTGAAGACGATTCTATGGAGCCACACCCCAAATGTTTCGTTAGAGCGAAGGGTGGGAAGTGCACTCCACGCCCTGATAAAAGCTTCTTGTGTCAAATCTCGTGCGTCCTCAGCTGAACCTACTAGCTGTAGGGTAAAATTGTATACCCGGCTATTGTAGGTTCTGTACAGCGTCTCAAACGCTGGCATATTGCCTGCTTTGGCCAGGCCTACAAGCTCCGATTCTAGGGTTTTCTCCATCCGCCATTCCAACGGGATAATCACTTATTAAGACTCTGTAAGTCTCTATGATCATCCATGTTTTTTGGGTCAATCTGATTATAGCATGAACCACTTGTTCGAGTATGCAAAGGAGGAAAAATCTTTCTTTGTGAAGAATGGGGAAGGTGAAGCATACATGACCGACCCATCGTTATTAGTGGTCGGCAAATCCAGAACGAACATGGAGGAATGAGATTTGAGTACGAGTGCGGCAAGTTCGTCAAAAACCGGTCATAGTAGCGAACGTTCCTTGTTCGTAGCCAGTTGCATGGCGCTGGTAGTCAGTGCGATCGCGTTCGGAATACGCGGGGATACTTTGGGTGACTTCATGAAGCAATTCAACGCGACTCCTGACGCGATTGGGTGGGCGATTGTCGGCGCATTTTGGGGGTTTACAATTGCTATTGCCTTCAGCGGTATGGTATGTGACTGGCTCGGGATGAAAGCCCTGCTTGTCTTTGCATGGATTCTGCACATGAGTGGCATTGGGTGCACAGTTTTTGCCAACAGCATAGGCATGCTTGCAGTGGGCACCTTGCTTATTGGTCTAGGAAATGGGTTCATCGAGGGGGCCGTTAATCCTCTAGTTGTCACGCTCTATCCAGATAACAAGACTGCTAAGCTGAACGCCTTGCATGCGTGGTGGCCGGGTGGAATTGTCATTGGGTCTGTGATAGCGTATCTCATGTCTCTGGCCCATGCTAGTTGGCAAATAAAGACCGGGGTGCTTTTCATTCCCACTCTCATTTACGGTGCGATGTTCATCGGGCTGAAACTTCCGCCTACTGAGCGGGTGCAATCTGGTGTTTCCACGTCGAAGATGTGGGGTTCTATTTTCTCTTTGTTCATCGTCTTCTGGCTCTGCATGTGGCTGACAGCGGCTACCGAGCTAGGTACTAACCAATGGATTGCAGAGATGATGAAGAAGAGTGGGGTTCCAGTCGGCACTCTAGTTCTGGGTTGGATCAGCTTTGTAATGCTGATCGGACGAGTCTATGCTGGTCCCGTTATTCACAAATTGTCTCCAATTGGAGTGCTGCTGCTTTCCGCTGTTATATCGTTGCTTGGTTTGTTGGCACTGAGTGTTGCCACAGGACCTGTGATGGCCTTTGTGACAGCGACTATTTTCTCTATTGGCATCTGCTACTTCTGGCCTACGATGCTTGGATATACTTCTGAAAGGTGGCCAGAGGGTGGTGCGCTCTTGCTAGGTCTGATGGGGGCGGCAGGCATGGCGTCAGCAGGTATTGCACAGCCTCTACTTGGTCACTGGTATAGGGCTTATGGTGTGGCAGGAGCACTCAGACATGTAGCCATCCTACCAGCCATTTTGATAGTGGTATTCGGGCTCTTTTATATTGGCCACATGAGAGAAGGTGGCTACAAGCCTGTTCGGCTCAAGTCCGAAGATGCTTCGCCAACTACCGAGTCAACTAAAGCGGATATGGTCGAGGCGAAAGACAGTTAGACCAGCTGGCGGAATTAACGCATACGAGTGACAAGAAGGGCGGGAAGGCAGCGCTTTCCACCCTTTTGTATTCTAGTCTAGCCAGCTCACCAGCATCTCGTCTGATATTCTCGTTTCTAGAATGCGCAGGGCACTGGGGTTATTTACGGCTTTGTAAACGTCCATAAACCAATCCTTGGGACATCTTCCCTGGGTATTGTGGATGAGTAGCTGTCCGGGTGCAATTAATGTAGCTGCGGTACGAAAATCGCCTGCGCGTCTCAAGCAGGGTACGAAAAGCTGCTTGATGAATTGCCCGTCATCCGCATCGTCGAGACCGTTCATGTCTATGACTGTGCGCTGGACATTTGGTGCGAACGCGCGTGCCAGCAGGCACCAAGGACCCGCTTCGCCTATACCCACCAGCTGCACCTTTGCCTCCGTTCCAGCGTTGAGAAATACCAATGCGGTCAGTATGTCCTGGACTCGATTTGACGTATCGGTAGGGTTGTACGTAGTGTAGTACTTGTACCTGGTCAAACGATCAGCGGACGCCGGTGGTCCGATGTGTTCTCCGGTGTTGAAGCAGTCAATGATAAGCACGTGATGATGCGCCTTCAAGAGCCGGCGGATGAGCGGGCCCGGGGTCGTATCTTCTAGAAGAGCTTGCTTGCCCTGGGGATGAACAATCAGTGTGACCGGTGGGCTGGGCAACTCCGACTCTCGCTTGAAATAGAGCGCCGGTATGGCATCACCAACGTTTTTTCGAGAAATGACGTATCTGGTCACACTGTAATCACCGCCTGTTATCTTGCCGAGCTGTTCGAACTCTATGTTGTCAGGCGACGGGTATTCCACATTCAGTGCATGCTTCAAAGCAGGGCCGAAAGTTTTCTTGAAAGCTGCTAACCCTCTCGAATCTCTAGGTCTCATGTTCTCAATCTGATCTTTTGAAGCCGCTATCCGCGCGGCGATGAACTGCTCGACATTCAATGCATTTGGGGGCTTTGGTTTATTGGCAAAGACTGATAAATCTTCTGTCTTCTCGACCTGGAACGGCTTTTCCCGAATGGGATTAGTTATTCCTAATAGCCAGCGTGCGAACCACGAGTAGACTGCCTCCCTACTTTCCTGGTTGTAGTTATGGTCAGCCTTCATCTGCACACAGGCAATCTTCTTATCTGACCGATATAGTTGATAAACGCGCCTAATCGCTGGATACTCCACCTCCATTGTTCGCGACGTCCAGTCACCGGTAGCAGATACGAGGAGCATTGGCCTTGGCGCGGCAAGGGCTCCTATCTCCATATTGTTGGTGTCCAGTCGGATTAGCGGCGGGTTTTCGCACAGGCATCCTCCTTGCATCGTGGACGAGATCATATTCACTGGAGCGGAACATGCTACACGTTCGTCTACTGCTGTAAGAAGGAACGTCTGAGTACCACCACCTGACGCGCCCGTACATGCAATCCTGCTGGAATCAACATCGGGTAACGAAGCCAGGAAATCGACGGCGCGAATGCTATTCCAGAGCTGGAGTCCTCCCAAACTGATTCCCCAAAGGTGTTCCCGTTCACCGTCCAGCTGACCCGAGCGGTGATCTATCTGAAATGAGTCGTTATAGCCAACCATGTCATAGGAAAACGCTACGTATCCTTGCTTTGCGAAATTGATGCAACGTCCCGGGACCGAACAGAGAGTCGAGTTTTCGAATCGGCCGTGCTGCCAATGCCCATGTGGGTTTAGTACAGCAGGAAACGGGCCCTGTTTTCCGCGAGGCCGATAGAGGTTTCCCGTTAGGTAGAACCCCGGGAAGCTCTCGAAATATACTTTCTCAACCGAATAGTCATCTTTCTCGATTCGGTCGAAGATTTGCACGTTGAGCGGCGTTCTTTCCGGCATTGGAAGCAGTCCTGTGCTGGTGAGGATTTGTTCTCGTAAGAACTGCGCGCGTCTCTCCCACTCTGTTTTCGTCCTTGGTGCTGCAAAAGAATACTTGGCGTCAAGATGGCGTATTTCGATAAATCGGCGGTCATTTACGTTGCCGACAGTCAAACATCCCATGTCAATCCTCTTTCCCTCGGTACTAGTGATGCAAAATAGCATGATTGCCAATATAGAAACCATAATGGTCTTCAAGGCTGTTTTTCTCCAAGTTAATAGTCGAGGACTTGGCGAAATACGATAACAAGCGATATGTGTTAAGGCCGGGCTAAACAATCCTCCCAAGGATGAAAGAGGTAAGGAAGCCCATAGCCATGGCAAGGGCTACTAGTGGTCCAGCTTCGTGATACGCTTCGGGTATCATTGTGTCGGTCAGCATAGCCATTATGGCACCACCTGCTATCGTCAACGCAGTAGCATGCACCGCGGTGGACATTCCTCTAAAGAGGAGAAACCCTGCAAGTGAACTTAGAGCTGTCAACAAGCACACGGCAGCCCATAGACAAAGCGTACTCCTAGTGGGTATTCCTGCGTTCTTTGCTCCTGACGCCGCAGCTAATCCTTCTGGCAGATTACTAATGAAGATAGCAGCGATCAACACTGGACTCATTTTCCCTGCACCGACTAAGCTAGCTCCGACAACGATTGTTTCAGGGACATTGTCGAGTATGGTACCAGTCAACAAGGCTGTGGAGTTGCTCTCGTCTTTTCTATCCGGACATTTTCTGAGCTGTCCACCCCATGCTGTGATACCGAAGTTCATGATGAGAAACAGACTCACACCAAGGAAAAATCCGACGGAAACTGGTAAGAAGGAGTGCGAACTTTCGAAGGCTTCTTCGACCAAGTCATATGCAAGTGCCGAAACAAGCGTGCCGGCTCCAAACCCCATAACGACTCCAGTGAATCGGTGTGACAAGCGCATGTAGCAGCCGACACATGCACCGATAAACGATCCGAAACCAACAAACAAACCCCAGAGTAATGCAGCCGACATAGGCATGCTCAAGAAGAAATGGCTCTCGACTGCTTGTTCGACGGTAAGACTCGGTAGTCCTTCGAATGATTGTTCTTGAGTAAATGCACGCGTTGTCGGTATAATTTTAGTAACGGAATGCAAAATGGACGAGATTGAACCCGAACAACAACTGCAAGAAGTTGATCAAATGCTCCCACAGGAACCGACTGCAATAGCGGCAGAGGCACCGGTTAGCCGCTTGCCCCACTCGCTTAGAGCGTTCCGCCATCGCAACTATCGACTATTCTTCTTCGGCCAGATCGTTTCTCTCACCGGTACTTGGCTACAACAAGTTGCTTTGAGTTGGTTAGTGTATGACATTACGAATTCGCGTTTCCTGCTCGGATTGGTGGGGTTCGTTGGCTCGCTCCCAATAATGATTCTCTCACTTCCTGCGGGTGTCATTGCTGATCGTTTTTCGAAGCGAAATATTATCGTCCTAACGCAGTCATCTGCGATGATTCTGGCTTTTGCACTTGCCATACTTACGCACACTGGTCATGTGACCGTATATCAGGTGATGGCAATCAACTTCCTACTTGGCGCAGTCAACGCGCTGGATGCTCCTACTCGGCATTCGTTTGTCATCGAAATGGTGGGGCGAGAAGATCTGCCGTGCGCAATTGCGCTGAACTCAGCAACTTTTAACGGTGCGCGAATTCTTGGTCCAGCGGCGGCTGGCGTGATCATTGCGAAAATCGGCAGTGCAGGTGCTTTCTTCCTAAACGGGGTATCCTTCATAGCAGTGATAATAGGCTTGTTACTGATGCGAGTCAGGCCGGTCGTTCATCCTGCACAAGCTTCGATGATTCAGGGGCTGAAAGAGGCTTTTGCCTTTGTGCGGCGCCAGTCTGTGGTACTCTCGCTTCTAGTTTTGACGGCTATCGTCAGCGTATTCTCCATGTCTTACGCCGTACTTATGCCCGTGTTTGCGAAAGACATATTGGGAATCGGTGCACAGGGTCTGGGGTTCCTGATGGCCTGCACAGGAATTGGAGCACTCATGGGCGCTGTGGTAGTCTCTTCGCTGGGGCATATGCACAAGAAGGGCACACTGCTGTTGATTGGGAATTTGACATTCTGCGCCATGTTAATCTTGTTCTCATTTTCGAGAATACTGTCGGTCTCTCTCGTACTGCTGGTCATAGCCGGCTGGGGCATGATGACCAACATGTCCCTTACGAACACGCTGATTCAGACCTCTACACCCGACCATCTGCGTGGGCGAGTGATGAGCCTATACACGCTAATGTTTTTGGGAATGGCACCAATAGGAAGCTTGCAGGCTGGGTCGATAGCTCAGTGGCTTGGAGCGCCATGGGCGGTCAGAATCGGGGCAACTGTGTGTGCACTAGCGGCTATCGTACTTGGCCCACGTATTGCAGAAGCTTAGTGATTACTTGGACCTTTCACATATTAGCCAAATCACTCAACGCTTGATATTTGCCGCTGCGCACTTGTAAAGGGCTGGATTAGGCATAAACACACAAGAAAAGAGAAGTGAGAAGATGTTGTATTGTCCAGCCAATGACGGCATAGGAATTTTTGCCCAAATCCAATCACAGAGCCAAAGAATCGAATAGTCCGATGAGGATATGATTGACCAGGTGATTGCGAAGTCGCAAGCCAGGCAGAATTCCTATGAACTCATTCGTCAGCGCATAATAGTAGCGTTCCGGTCTGCCCCGACACTGATGACCTTCACCGGAACACCGGTTAGCTCTTCGACTCTCCTGACATACGCCTGGGCATTTGCTGGCAGGTCTTCGAATTTGCGTATGTGCGAGATATCCTCAGACCAACCTGGCAATTCATCGTAGACTGGCACACACTCTTGGAGGGACTCCCAATCTCCAGGCAAGTCTATCGTTTCTACGCCATTACAGCGATAGGCACGGCATACTTTCACCACGTCCAGGCCACTCAATACATCCAGCAGAGTCATGGAGACGGCTGTCATACCATTGACGCGTACGGAGTATCTGGCAACAACCGCATCCAGCCATCCGCATCTTCTCGGACGTCCTGTGGTGGTACCATACTCGTGGCCTCTTTCGCGAATATACTCACAGACTTTCCCATCCAACTCCGTGGGAAATACACCGGCGCCTACACGAGTGGTATAAGCCTTGAGGACTCCCATTACCTCATGTATGGCTTTGGGCCCGATCCCCGTTCCTAGTAGAGCTCCACCGACACCTGTGTGCGAAGATGTGACATACGGATAGGTGCCATAGTCTATGTCGAGGAGAGTACCCTGCGCACCCTCAAAGAGAAGTTTCTTGCCGCTGGAGTACGCATCGCTTATCAACTGAGTGGTATTGGTCACGAAAGGCCTTAGTTTGTCGGCGCACTGGAGGTAACGATGCAGTATTTGATCTTCGTCAAGCGCCTCAGCACCGTACACTTTGGTGATCAGTGCATTCTTTAGCTCGAGGTTTTCATTAAGCCTGGTTCGAAATCTATCCGCATCCATCAGGTCAGCTATTCGTATACCGATTCTCGATGCTTTGTCTGCGTATGCGGGCCCTATGCCCCGGGCAGTCGTCCCAATTGCTTTCTTTCCTTTGCGGACTTCCTCCAGCTTATCCAGAATCAAGTGATAGGGCATCACTAAATGTGCATTTTGGCTAATTCGCAAACGGTCGACGGATATGCCTCGCGCTTTCAAGTTGTCAATCTCTGCAGCCAATACTGTCGGGTCAACTACTTCTCCATCACTGATGACACAAATGGTATTGGGATGGAGTATACCACACGGAGTAAGGTGAAACTTGTACGTCTCACCATCTACGACCACAGTGTGACCAGCGTTGTTACCACCGTTGTAGCGAATCACATAATCTGCATCGGCGGCAAGGAAGTCTACTATTTTTCCTTTTGCTTCATCGCCCCACTGAGCGCCAACGACCACTGTATTCGGCATTCCGTACCCACGTCCTCTCAGTAAAGTGCCCTAAAATAAAGCGAAGTGGACGGCCAAGTGCCATCCACTCGGTGCTTATGGTAACGAGCGAAGTATATCAAATACCCATCAGACTGTCAACTTGACCTCAAAACAAAGCAGTTTATCTACCACAAAGTGGTGTCTTGAGCGATTACTCAGATAAGGTTTCATTGCGCTTTCGGAGTGGGCCTGCCTTCGACCAATAGAATGGCAATGGTCTCGACATCCTCAACGCCAGATGAAGTTAGTTGACATTTTAGTATCATGCTGTCGTTACACTTCGAAAGCCGTGAGTCGAAGAGGAAATTTCCAAGGCTGTAAGCAATGACAGCACCCTTATAACGCTCGACAGGCTGTTTGACATGCGTATGGTGGCCGAGAATGACATCCGCGCCAGCATCGACGAGCTTATGTGCGGATTCTATTTGGCTATCCAATGGCTGCTCCCGGTATTCGACGCCCCAGTGGAGGCTGACAACCACAATGTCTGCTTCGTGGGATAGTCTTCTTACCTTGTCTGCCAATAAGTCTATGCTTGCCAAGGACATGCCCGGTGCATCGGTTCTGAACCACATACTCTCTGGGAAGAGTAAGTTGCTTGAGATAAAGGCTATCTTGAGACCATTGACCTCTAGAACAGTCGGGCTGGTTGCCTCCTGGTAGTCATTTCCTGCGCCAGTGTATCGAATACCGCTTTGCTCCAAACAGTGCATAGTCTCGATGAGACCAGGACGGCTGCAGTCGAGCGCATGGTTATTAGCCAGAGAGACAATGTCAAAGCCGGCGTGCAACAAGCACTGCACATTTGCGGGATCGGCTTTGAAGCAGATCGGCTTGTTCACCTTCAAGCCATGGGCCGTAAGGGGGCACTCCAGGTTACAGAAAGCTACATCTGCAGAGCGCAAGACATCTCGAACCTCTGCGAATGGCCACTGGAATCCGTGGATGTCGATCTTCCTCTGGATACCACGTGTGAGGAGCACGTCACCGACCGCCACTAAGGTTACGGTATGCTGAACGGTATGCTGATTCGAAACCGGCTTGATTTCGGAAATCTTGCCGTTTGAGCATACAAGTACGAGAAAGCCGATGAATAAGAATGCGAATATTCGTCTACCCATCAACATCCGGTGCTATATTGTCTCCTGCCCCTGGGAAGATTTTTCTTTGTATTGGTAAGGAAGCTTTTCGTCCATACCGGTGGCTGAGGCGACTTGTTTTCCTTGAGCATCCTCTGCCATTTTTCGTCTGTCAGGCGATCCGAAGCATTATGAACGAACTCGTAATATGAAAAGACCGCTCCTCGTGTAAGATAAAGCTTGCCTTCGATTGGCACGACAACGTAAATCTCGTTGGCATGGCCGACAGCCTCCTCCAAGCACTGGTCTCCAGAAGTATGCACGTCGGCGACCACTGCCATATCTTTGTCTGTCTCACTACTCAACTCATACCAAGAGCTTGCGTTGTCGTCAATTACAGACATAGTCAAGGACTCAAGCCGTCCGCCATAGTAGCGTATTTGTTCATACTCTTCTTTAGTGAGCTTCTGGTTAGTCAATTCTTTTACAGAAACCCTCTTCAGAAAGACAAGTAAATCCTCGAAATCGCTGAACTTCTGCAGTAGATGATTCGTGAGCAATCCCCTTGCTTGCAGTCCCGACTTAGAAGCACTTGTGAGCCAAAGCAGACGATTGTAAAACTCAACATTCGGTTCTACGTATCCCTTGGGCATCGGCAACTCTTCTTCGTCTCCGCCACATTCTGTACCGCTTTGTTTGGCATAGAGTATAGTATCATGTCTGAGCTCAGCCCAACTCGCAAGAGAAGTGTTCAGGCTCTTATCTATCCACGCAGTGTTTTGCATGAAAGCTGGGTAGCCATGCCCCGGCGGATCCAAGAGCGAATCCAGCACCCACAGCCATCCCCAGTACAGATTCGACTGCCATGTACTTAGTGGCTTAGCATTAAACTCTTTCAGGAGCTTTGAGCGCTCGGGAAGGTCATCACTCCACAATGTTGGTTCTTTATACACATTGTCCAGAATATCCGCCGCACGCTTGGAACCCAAGACTGCCATCACATCCAAGCCCTTGGGAAATGGGCGTTCGGGCCATTTGACCAGTCTCTGCATTATTTCGCTGTCTGGAATATACCGCTGGCCCATGAATCTGAATTGCTTGCCACCAGGTATACCAATTAGGGCTGTCTTGATACGTGGCTCAGGTAACCTTGTAAGTTCGTTCCAGATGGCATCGAGACTTCGTGTCTGGAGCGTCTTGTAAGATGCGTTTTTGCCGACGACTTTATCTATCACAGATTTTATTTGCATAGGCGTTAGGTCGTCCGCACTTCCCACGTAAAAGGCAGTAGGTTCGTATACCCGCTGCCATTCCTCTATCGCCGGCGCCCCGTTAATCCTTGAGGTATAGAGCATTGAAGTAATCAGCAGCGCTTGGCGAATTCTCTCGTAGTCTGGTCTCGGAGGGTTAGTATTTGTTGCGACTGGGAACGGAACAAGCCCGTACCACATCATTGCCTTGAAGAACTGCTCTAGCTTTGGACTTCTTGTATAGTGGCCGCGGGGAACGAACTGCGAATAGTCGATGTCATAGCCGAATATCGGTGATTTGTCACGTCCTAAGTGAGCCTCGATGAGTTTAATCTCTTTGTTAACCAGAGAACCGACTGAGCCCGATGGCTTTGAAGTATTGCTACCCAACAAATAGCTTGCCACATAGAAATAGGCTTGATTTTTCTCTGCTGCTTTCTTCCATTCTGGAGAGGTCATTTCACGGACAACCACACCGCTCTCCCCAACCATAGAGTTGGTAAGGCGGACCAAGATTTCGTGCAGCTTATGAGTCTCAACATTTCTCAAGGTGAAATCATAGAAGATATGGTAGACTTGGAGCACGCTGTCTGTGGTAATAAAGTTGGGAATGTTGGCATATTCATTTTGTTCGTAGATATGGAATAGCTGAACTTCGTCCGTCAGCGACACGAAAAAGCCATTGGTGCTCAGGAGGTTTCGCTGGATTGGGTTGAACTGGCCAAACTGTGATAAGTTCACTATATTAGTAAGATCCTTTTTGACCGTATAACTCGCCACAGACGGTTTAACATCCATTGGCTCATAGGGCACAGAAAAACACCCAGCAACCACCGTGTCAGAAGGCGCATTCTTAGCCACAGGCGATGCAAGATGTTGTGAAAAGCGATTGTTCGTGTGTGATGCAATGAAAACCAAGGCAACAAGAACAACGACAGCCAGTACTACGAGGATTCTTTTCATTTGAGCTTTCCTCCTATACACTGAAGCTTTCTGCCATTCCAAGTATACTTTACTAAGTAGTGACCTTCTCTTACTGCTATGTATTGTTTTCCTGGCTGACCTCCTATCTGAAGATCGGTCATCTGGCTAACCCGCGCACCAGTCCATTCGCGAACGAATCCGAACCCCTGCCACCCATACACCGCGAGTTCGTTCGAACCATCTCTAGTTTTTTCGACTGCAACAAGTTTCGCGCAAGGCGGTCCAAAATCAACAATCACGAAATCGGTAAAAGGACGTGATAGACGTGAGCCCAGCCATTTAGCTCGGAGTTCTTTGCCATCCCAGTCATAAATGAACGGGCGATTTGCCATAACTGGATGAAAACGTGCTCGCTTGATAACGCCTATACCTATGTCTGTGATGCCATCACCATCTACATCACCAGCTGTGAGTTTCCACGGACGAAGCGACGCGGAAATACCACGCCAGACCTCATTCAAGCGAGAATCATAAATTCGAAGTGACTCTCTCGAGTTGTTAGTCAAGACAAGAGCAAACGTCTCATTTCTCAGACCAGTAGCCAGTATCTGCTTGATGTTCGTGTTGTGTAGACAGAGGCTGCTGGTTATCTTGCCATCTGTGTAGGCGGTTAGTGTAGTACCAGTGCGGCCTGTCTGGGCTTCTACGCAGAAGTTGCCGAAAGACGATGATGTGTGGCCTTTGGATTGTCGAGAGAAACAGCCTGATAGAAGCGGCACGCACAAGCTTATGACGACACACCAGCGACCGACTGCTCTAGCCCCCATGTTTGCTAGCTCCTACATATAGTAACTGCCCTTTGTTGCATTATACGACCGACAGTAGGTTTTTACTACCATGCAGAATGTGAGTATATATGTATGGTTTCTCATTTGCTTGATCGACGAGTAAGACTGTTTTTCAAGGCAAGTGATCGGGAGGTTCCAGGATTGATTGTGTCTAACGTACAATGGCCCGTCTGTAGAAAGCTTGTACATCCTCGATATTAGACGTTATGGGGCATTGAGGAAGGAATTGCAGAAACTCCCTGCCATAGCGTTTCTTTATCAGTCTGGAATCGAGAATTGCGACTACTCCTCTGTCGGTTTTTGTACGGATAAGACGACCGAAGCCTTGTTTTAGGCGCATTTGGGCCTGAGGCATGGCATATTCAGTAAACCAATCACCACCTGCGGCAGTTATTGCGTCAACGCGGGCACGGTTAATAGGACTATCCGGTACAGCGAAGGGTAACTTGTCTATGACCACAAGGCTGAGAGCATCTCCCCGGATGTCCACACCCTCCCAAAAACTGTGTACTCCGAAGAGCACGGGATTCTCTGTGCTAAGGAATTCCTGGACGAGGGCCTCATTTGGCATGTCACCTTGCTTCATCATTCTGTAGGGCAGACGTCCTGACAGGCGTTCGTACACGGCATTCATCATACGGTAAGAAGTAAAGAGCAGAAATGCGCGACCATCAGCCGCTCGCACGAGGTCTTTAATCTCTTGGGCAATTATGTCGGCATACTCCTGAGCCTCTGAAGGAAACGGCAGGTGATGTGGTATGTAGAGCAGACACTGGGACTGGAAATCAAATGGTGAGTCTACAATCAACTCCATGCAGGTTGGTATACCTAGACGGTTCTTGATGTATGAAAACGTGCCTGAGTTCGAAAGCGTGGCTGAGGTAAGTACCGCAGTATTGACTTCATTCCAAAGTGCATCACGAAGAACACTAGCTACCGTAATGGGCGAGCATCTGAGAAAGCATGTTGCTATCTTACCATTGGCAGTACGCTCTCCCCATCGGAAATAGCCTTCATCAGCACCAAAAAATAGGAGCTGTAGGTCTTCTTTACAGCGTGTGCATATTCGTTTGAAACCATCAAGTCGGTCTGCGAGCTCTTGCCTGCCTTCGGTCTCTTGACTGGATAACTCGTTGCCCAGCTCGCCAAGCAGAGTGCATAGCTTGGACACAGTTGATTCAACAGCGCCATGGTCTACTTGCTCATAGACATCCGAGAAAAAGAAATCTGGTTTCGGGTACATAGTGAACGCAGTGAAGAGTGCTGAGTTCAGTTCTTCGATTGTCTGAATGCGCGAGGGATCGACGCCAATCCCCTTAGTACGGCGTATGCGATTCAGTAAACTCACAATGCGATAGTTGCTAAACTCAACACCGAACACTTTGGTGGCTACATCCTCTAGATGGTGAGCTTCGTCGAACACCACAGTATCGTATTCTGGCAATACGCCAGAATTGGGGTCCGCTGCTCGAATTCCCAAGTCACTGAAAAACAAGGAGTGGTTTGCAACAACTATTTCGGCGTCCTGAGCAGCCCTTCGCATCTTGTAGTAGAAACATTTTGGGAACCAAGGGCAATTTTGGTGATGGCAGGTGTCTTGATCTGAACAAATCTCGGACCAGCCTGGAAATACAAAACCAAGTTCGCTTACGTCACCTGTCTCAGTTTTCCTTGCCCACTCTTGTAACCGGTCCAGATTCGAGTCACCGATGAGATTTAGCTGTGACAACTCGGCGTCATAGTTACTAAGACATAAGTAATTCCCACGACCTTTGACCAAAGCGACCTTCAGTTCACGGTCTCGAAACAGGTTAGCCAGAAACGGAATATCCTTGTTAATCAACTGCGACTGAAGATAAAGGGTAAACGTAGATACGACGACTTTCCTTGAAGGGGTAGCATGCTCGATTGCTGGCAGTAGATAAGCCATGCTCTTACCGACGCCCGTACCAGCTTCGACTATGCAGTGCTTTCTTTTTGCCAGTGCCTGCTGGATAGTCACAGCTGCTTCGATCTGTTGGGGACGATATTCGTAACCCGGCATGTGCTCGGACAGGAGTCCGTTGGGGCCTAAGATACGTTCAAGATCCATAATGCGTGCACCGAACGCGCGTTCTAATTTGCTTGATTATACTTATTTTGAGCAATACTGGCAAGGCAAGAATAAAGCCCCGAGATTTCTCGGGGCATCGAATAGCGAGACAAATTGGAAGTACTTCAGGAAAACCTTATTTAGGCAGGGACTTACGAGGGTATTTCGTATTTCAGGTCCACGTATACCACTCCGTGTGAGTACAGATAGTCCAGTCCTAGAGGATCTAGGGTATCACGTAGCACAGCATCTAGACTACGCTGACCCAAATCGGTAATCGAAGAGCTCTCTTCGAGATAGGCATTTGCGACTAAAGGTACACCGTAGTCTTGAGCTATATTCCTAAGTGTTGCATACAAGCCGTAAGTAGCAATGCGCATAGTCGTACTGCTAATTGAAAAGTCGAGGGATCTCTGGGATGCGGTTCGTGCTGGAATAAAGACTACGTACGCAAATTTCCTCTGGCGGAAAGTCCATTGTACTAGTAAGTTGATAGAATCGCCGGGATTGCTGGACTCATCAACCAAGACAGGCACAACGACTGGCGAATCTTTGATAATATTCCCTGCCCAGACCAGGTTCGCACGGTCTACATCATTAGGACCAAAGCTATCGGGGGGCAGGAGATAAACCTCCGCACCGATTCTCGCGGTGATTTGCTCCTCGGGAATGGCATAGTTGTTAATGCTCAAGGTTACGCGGTAAAGGGTAGCCCTGTTCGTACGCCTGTCAGGATGAATGTCCACCCAAAGAGTATTGCGACCCAAGCGACGAGATTTCCACTGCTGCTCTCGGACGGCTTGCAGTGAAGGGGTATCGGAGCTTCCAGGCGTCAGAGTCTCAATGCTGGGAGCAAATGAACCGGTATTCACTCCATCCTGTTTCGGCGGGAGGTTTATAACAACAAAAGCCATCAGAGCGAAGGCACAGGCAAGTGCGGCTGCTCGCGCCACAAAAAGAGGTCTCACCAAAGGAGTATGCCCGCTCCTTCGGGCGAGGTGTTTGGCGCTTTGGTTTCGTTCATGCTGTAATCTGGCCATGCGCATGAGCACATCGTGCCGAAAGTTAACGGGCACTGAGACTTCTGACACAGCGCCTAGCGCAGACCAGGTCTGCTTGAATGCGTCGTACTCTCGTTTGCAGCTGTCACACTCTTCGACATGCTTACGCATGAGAGCACTTTGGTTATGCTCGATGTTCCCTTCCAAATAGTCAGAGAACAATTCTTTGGCTCTCGCACAGTCCATATTCGATCCTCTCCCCACCCAAATGAGAATACCACACACGGGCTACTGGAACAGGGTTGGGTAGTTAGTTCACCTTGAACCCTTGCGCCTAGTTTTTTATGCTATTCGCAGAGATACGGTGATTTTTCTGATCTCACGTTTTCGACGGCTTCACAAATCGAAAAGTTCCCTCGCAGGAGCGAGCTTATCTTTCAAAGCTAGACGCGCCCTGTTCAAGCGAGATTTGACGGTTCCGATCGGCAGACCAACGATCTCTGCTATCTCTTCGTAGGATTGCCCCTGGGTATGGTATAAAAGAATCATGATACGTTGGTAATCAGGCAAGCTATTGATAGCCCGTTCGATAGCGAGACGCCGCTCGTCGGCTTCCACTTGTTCGAGCGGGCCGGGGGATGGATCCTCGATTTGTCGGGCAACCGAGTTCTCCTCCAGTTCGATGTATTCGTCCAGGGGAACATTGATGTGAGCTTTTGATTTCTTACGCTCGTCGAGGTAGAGATTCGTGACTATGCGAAATAGCCATGTAGAAAAGTTGGCATCACCTCTGAAACTATTAATTGAATTGAAGACCTTGATAAATGCCTCCGAAGCGATGTCGTTGGCATCATCGTAGTTTCCCGTCATTCGATAGGCAAAGTTATACACCTGGCGTTCGTATCGGCGCACAAGGTCGTCAAAAGCCGACAGATCTCCCTGCTTGCACCGCTCGATCAGAGCGCTTTCATCGTGATGCGTCGTCCTGGAATTTGCACGCATCCGCACCAGGCTACTCTCCCATCTTGTCGCACGGTCAAACACAGTTGCTACCCACTACTAAAAGTATTCCGCCAATCGCAAGCTTTTATGTCACCGACTTCACGTCGGTTAGATTGCCACGTAATAGCATTCCGCGAGTGGAACTGGTTTTCCTTTCTTATACCCTACCAATTGACTCGGGTAGTCGGTACTTAGCTTTTCGTGGGCGTAACTGACGGGTGCGTTTCGTAATGGTTCCTGCACCAATTCGGGCGCGGTTTACTCTATCCTTGACGCACTATCCTATGCAAGTTTACACTTGCTATGACAGTCCTGCCTATGGCTAATGTTCCCGCCGGTTCAGCCCAGCAATATTCAGTGGCATACCTATGTTGCGTTGGCAGCTAGAGGCACACCAGAAGGTATCACCGTATTATATCACATTTTGCAAATGTCTGCTCTCTAGCAAAAATACTGGTATTCGTTCGTGCGTCGAGTGCCGGAGAACACATGAGTCCCGCAATTATACTAGGCCAAAAAGGTCTTAGTTTAAGCATCTTTCAAAAGCAAGCCATATCATGAAGGAAATGACATGTTTCGAGAAGAAATCGTTGTTGTTATTGAGCGAAGGAGTCTAGACACCGATGGAGTGGAAAGGCAAATGGATTTGGGATTCCGGAGAAGAAAGGCCGACCAACTACTATCTGTATGTACGGAAAGTAATTGAGCTACCTGCAAAACCTATCGAAGCAGTTGCAAGCGTGTGTGCTGATAGTCGGTATAAACTGTTCATTAACGGTCAGTTTGCTGGTAGGGGGCCGGTGAAGTCAGATCCGCGTTGGCAGTATTACGATGAAATTGACATTACCCACTATCTTGACCGCGGAAAGAATGTAATTTCGGCACTCGTTCATCATCTGGGTGCAGAAACCTTCAACTACATACTGGGCCGGGGAGCTTTTCTATTTGACGCACGCATATCCTGCCTCGACCCAGTAAGTGGAAAACCCATTGATATAGATGTAGTCTCGGATGAATCATGGAAGGTACTACCAGCCAAGGCATGGATGCGTAACGTTCCCAGGATGAGCGTTCAAACTGGATACAATGAGGTCTACGATTCCAACAAGGCGCCCAATGGATGGACAGAGATCGACTTTGATGATGCATCATGGGAGGCGGCGAGGGTGATTGGGCCGGTCGGCATAGATCCCTGGCCAAATCTAGTTTCGCGTGAGATACCATTCCTGTACGAACACGAGATCTACCCGACGACGGTAGTGGAAGTAGGAATCGCCGATACGACAGGCGTACAACTACCCTCCGACAACAAGGCGCCTATTGCTCCTCTGATGGGGCGAGAAAAGAAGCAATCCTGTCCCGATTTTAGCGCTGTAATGACCGATCCATTTGCCCTATGCAGGCGACCAAATATAAACGATATCCTGAGCATTCGGCCTTTCAATCCTAGGGGGACGACAGAGCGCCGCGCGGGGCGAATTTGGAAGGCAAAGAATAGTGGGAAGGGTGCGTTGATTGTTTATACTACGGGTATGGGGTCACACAAGAACCCTTACGTTGTGCTTGACTTCGGACGCGAGGTTACGGGGTATCCGAGAATACGAATCTCTACTGAAGGCAAAGGAATAATCGATCTAGGGTATAGTGAACTTCTGATAGATGGCAAGGTCGACCCCAGCCACGGCGGAGTGAATTATGCAGATCGGTATATAGTACGACCTGGTGTTCAGGAATGGGAGACGTTCGAGAAACGGGCTTTTCGGTACATGCAGATCGACTTCCGCAGACTGACACATCCAATCGTTGTAGAGTCGGTGGCAGTAAATTTCTCAACATATCCGGTCCGCTGGTGTGGTTCTTTCACTTGCTCAGATCAGCGACTTAGTGATATATGGCGCGTCGGAGCATACACAGTTCAACTTAACATGGAAGAAATTTACACAGACTGTCCGTGGAGAGAGCGCACTCAGTGGTGGGGTGACGTTAGGGTGGAAGCTCTGACGAATTACTATGTGTTTGGCGACCCATGGCTGGTGCGGCAAGGCATCAAGCAAATAGGTCAGTCACAGCAAGTAGATGGCCGGGTTCGCAGCTTTTGGCCGGGTCTAGAATACGAGGTGATACCGTCTTTCTGCCTAGCGTGGATTCTGTCTATATGGGACTACTATCTGTTTACAGGTGACGATAGCCTGCCCAGAGAAATGTACCCGAAGGTTAAGAAACTCATCGAATGGTTTGAGAGTTTCAGAGATAATCGAGGATTGTTGTCTGAGGTTCCTGGATGGATGTTTCTAGAATGGACAAACCTGGAACTGTATGGCACAGTAACTGGATTCAACGCCCTTTACTACAAGGCGCTTGTGGATGCCTCAAATCTCGCAAAGTTGGTAGAAGATCACGAAGCTTTTCAGACGTACGCATCTCGTGCCGAAGAAGTGAAGAAGGGCATAAATGCATACCTATACGACGCAGAACGGGGCTTGTATCCCGATTTTTGGTCGGAGAAGCATAAGTGTTACTCTACAAAAGCAACCCAGACGACAAACGGTGTTGTTACTGCACACAGGATACCGGAAGTAACCTTAGCCCAATCAGTATTGAAAAAGACTCTAGATCCAGACGCAGCTGTTACACAAGCTGGCACGTTTTATGGTTACTACTACATTATGGGGTTATTTGAAAATGGCCTGACCCTGGAAGCATTGAACTACATTAGGACGAAATGGGGAAAAATGCTAGACTGGGGCGCTACGACGTTTTGGGAGCATTGGCAAGCCACTGGCTCTTTGTGTCACGGTTGGGCATCGGGTCCAACCGCCAATCTCTCGGCATATGTTCTGGGTGTTCGACCGGTCCAGCCCGGTTTTCGCCACTTCGTGGTGACGCCCAATCCAGGAGACATAAAATGGGCAAAGGGGAGCGTTCCAACGCCTTTCGGTGAGATTGATATAGCGTGGAGAAAGTCTTCTCGCAGATTCTCGATGACAGTAAGTATTCCTCAAGGGACGTCAGCAACTGTCGTTCTTCCTGCTGTCGATGGCCAAACCGAGCATAGCGTGACCGTGAATGGCAGCATTCAACTGCCAGATGGCGTGTCGCGCGTTGAATCGGATGGAGCTAGAGTTTCTTTTCTGGTAAGCGTTTCGGGAAGGTATAGGTTTGATCTATCGATCTAGGGTCTGTTATGGTTTTTTAGCGAGTTAGGTTTACTCGGACTTCTGAAGTGGAAGACAATTGAAATTCCGAGTTACCCAGTATTCTGTCTTGGCTTGATGCCCGATGTGTGATACAATGTGTGCCACAATAGAAACACACTTGACGTTAAGGGAGGTAGCAGCCAGATGGACTTCCGTGGAGCATGGACAGCGCTTGTAACACCGATGACTTCTGATGGGTCGGTTGACTGGGAGGGTTTTGAGAAGAACATCCAGTTCCAGATAGAACAGGGCATTACTGGTTTGGTTCCGGCAGGAACAACTGGCGAATCGCCCACCCTTTCATGGGATGAGCATAATGAAGTCATCGAACGCACGCTTGAGCTTGCTTCAGGCAAGGCCCAAGTGATAGCAGGCACAGGAAGCAATTCCACTCAGGAAGCTATGGAGAGCACAGAGCACGCGGCGGAGCACGGAGCCCAGGCTGCTCTGTTGGTAGACTGCTACTACAACGGTCCATCGTCGCTGGAATTGCGCTATGAATACTATGGAGTCTTGGCGGAAGTCTTCCCAGATATTGCCTTCGTCCCTTACATAATTCCAGGGCGATCCGGTACAGCTTTGGCAGTCGAGGACCTAGCCATTTTAAACGCTGAGTATCCAAACATAGCAGCTGTCAAAGAGGCGACTGGCGATCTGGAGAGAATGGCTCGTACCCGAAAGCTATGTGGCAGGGACTTCTTCATCTTGTCGGGTGATGATGACATAACCTTTAGGATGATGACTTCACCGGAAATCATGGCTGATGGTGTCATATCAGTTGTATCGAATGTCGCACCGGCAGCGGTTGAGAAGATGGTCCGCAGTATCCTTGGTGGCGATTTGGATACTGCCACTGCTCTGCGAGATGCTCTCAATCCTTTGTTCGGCATCGTGACAGTCAAGGCAGAGAGCGAGCGCATTCTACCAGATGGAAGCGCAGTGGCCCTCCAGGACAGATTCCGAAATCCGCTCGGCATCAAATCTCTCATGCGCGCTTTAGGAATGCCAGCCGGTCCAGGTCGTCAACCCATTGGAAAATTATCTCACGAGGGAATTCAGATCGTCCGGGAAGCTACCCGAACCGTCTGGCAAAAGAACCCAGAAGTTCTCACACCAATTGCAGACTTTTACGGAGTGGACATAGAGGACAGACTAGCCAATGACGCTATTTGGTCTGACTTGTGTTATCCGCAGTGAAGCCTGGCGTGTCACTTGTAGAGCTGAGCAAAGCGCTTGAACGAGCGATCCCAAGTTTTCTCTACGTCGTCAGGAAATGCACAAGCAGGTAGCTGGTTCATAGCCAGGTGGTAGTGAAGGCATTCACAACAATTGCCTTTCCTGGAACATCCAGGATAGCTGCAGTTACAGCGGTTCATATTTTTTTCTAAGCTAGGACAAGTCATAAGCTGAGCACCTCCAAATTGGAATTAGTACACAAAGCATTCTTATTCTAGCAATGTCTCAGGCCACAAGCAACTTCAAATTCTCCTCGGTGCCGAGTGATGACATCAACAAGAAAGAGGACGTAGTGGGAGTTGGCTGATGAGCACCTTGGATGCGGCAGTGACACGAAATGTACCCCTCATTTACAGTTCCGATCTGATGGCCTATGATTTTGGGCCGCAACATCCTCTGAGGCCTGAGCGCCTCCGGTTGACATTCGAGTTGGTGTCAGCATGTGGTCTGCTTGAGGACAAAACCCTTGTGATCCAGCCTAAGCCGGCAACAGAACATGATGTGCTCACGTACCATACGCCCGAATATGTGTCTGTAGTGAAAGAACTCAGCTACGGCAAGCAGATTCGTAACTCAGCAGTCTATGGATTTGGATGGGGAGACAACCCACCGTTCAAAGGAATGTATGAAGCATCGTTATTGTATACGGGCGCCTCGATACTAGCAGGGGAACTTGTGACCAAAGGGCAATGTCGCTGTGCGTTTAGTATCTCAGGCGGACTTCATCACGCAATGGCCGACCGGGCAAGCGGATTCTGCATATTCAATGATGCGGTCATCCTCATCAACCGCCTAAAAGAGACATTCGAGCGTATTGCGTATATGGACATCGACGCACACCATGGGGATGGCGTCCAGACTGCATTCTACAGCAGGGGAGATGTACTGACAGTCAGCATCCACGAAAACGGCCGCTATCTTTTTCCAGGCAGTGGCTTCGTTGAAGAAATCGGCGAAGGCGAAGGAAGAGGATTCTCCGTGAACATACCGTTGATGCCTGGAACACCAGAGGAGACACATGTGTGGGCTTTTCAACAAATAGTGCCACCTTTGATATCGGCATTCGATCCACAGGTCATTGTCATGCAGCTTGGAACAGATGCTCATTTTGAAGATCCGCTAGCGCACTTATGTCTTACCTCAGAAGGATTTATAGACTTGGTGAGAACCATCCTGTCATTTGATAAACCGGTCGTGGCACTTGGAGGAGGTGGGTATAATCCGATCAATGTTGCCAGACTATGGACTCTGGCGTATGCGGAAATGCTAGGCGTTGAGTTGCCCGACAACACACCTGGTGAGTTTGCTGACAAGCATGGCATTCACGTACTTCGGGATCGAAAGCCTAAAGTGCAAGACGAGGCAGGCAAATCAGCCAGAGATGCCGCCCAAAGCGTTGTAGAAGACCTTCGACGCCTCATATTCCCCCTTCATGGGTTGGTTGTATAGATTCACAGGCAACTAATCGTTGCGAATGAGTGAAATCGATGGATTGGAAAGAGTTCCACAATCGCTAGATTGGGTGATTATACTTATCTGGTAACAGAGCACGCACTTTTGGCGGCAAGGGCACAAAAAGATTAAGTGATAAGCAAATCTCTGCGGCAAGAGTTAGCGACCTTCATTTGCGTAACCTAAGTCGGGCATATGTTGATTGCATAGCAATGACTCCTTGCCGTTGCATAGGGATCGGAGCAATTGGGTGCATTCGCGTTGAGTGGGTAGGAAATAAGGAAGGAGTCTCCTGTAATAGTCGGTAATCGTTTGTTGAACAGAAAACGTTCCGAAAGGAGACTCCCAAAGAATGCTTACACTTTTGCACGCAGACTCCCTTCTTGAAGCCGCTCGTGACTTTGCCCGCAGCTACATTGATTGCACGGACCTGGATACAGCCGAGGACCGCATTCAGATCCTGGCCCGACAGATTGCAGGCGTAATGATGAGTGAGGTTGCCGCAAAGATGAGCGGGAAGCCCACATACAAGGGTGTCCGGATAGAGTGCGAATGTGGCAGAGAGGCCAGGTTCAAGGGATACCGAAAGCGCTTTGTCAGAACTCTGCACGGAGACATTCAGGTCGAGAGGTCGTACTATCGCTGCGACCACTGTGGTCAGGGCTACATTCCATGGGATCGAGAGCAGGGACTCTCCGAGAGGGTATGGACTCCTCGGGTCAAGGAACTCACAGCCTCGATCTGTGCTGCGCTTCCGTATGAGGCGGCAGTGAGGCTAATCGAGCGGACAACGGGCCTTGGGATAGAGGAAAGCAGCGCAGAAGAGATAGTCCGTGATGTCGGGGAGAGCCTGCGAAGGGAGGAGCAGGAATCGATCATCTCTGCGGTAGACATGGGTGAGGAGATCTCCTGCGAGAGGGCGCCGGAGAGGCTATACATCGGCATCGATGCAGCCAAAGCCCACACGGATGGAGGGTGGCACGACATCAAGACCATGGTAGCATACAAAGGCATCTGGCAAGAGGGTCAGGATACGGATACGGTGGGAGATTCCAGCTACACAGCTGCACAAGAGACGAGTGAGGAGTTCGGGAGGCGGGTATACACCAAGGCAATGCAGGCCGGCTACGACGCAGCGAAGGAGCGAATAGTCATAGCCGATGGAGCGGACTGGATATGGAATGAGGTCAGGGATCATCTGCCTGAAGCCACCAAGATCATCGATTACTGGCATGCCTGCGAGCACATACACAGCTTAGCTCGGGCACTCTATGGAGAGGAGAGCCCCAAAGGGAAGCGATGGGCGGATGAACACTGCCGGAGGCTCAAGGAGACGGGACCTGGGAGTCTGCTTCGGGCGATGAAGAGGCGCAAGCCGAAGAACGATGCGGAATGTGAGGCACTGAGGCTTGAGATGGGTTACTTCCGGAAGTACCGCAAGTACATGGACTACCCGAGATACAGGGCCAGGGGGATGATGATCGGCAGTGGGCCGGTGGAATCAGCGTGCAAGGTCATAGTAGGCCAGAGGTTGAAGCAGGCCGGAATGCGCTGGACAAGATGGGGGTCAGATTCAGTTTTGGCAGTGCGATGTGCCCTGCTGAGCGGCGAACTGGGCCGAATACAGCATGCTGCACGCGCCGCTTGAACCGTGCTCTACCCACTCGGACGAATTCCACCCGTTGACTTGACACGAGTGGGCTTTCCACGTATCATATATTATCTAGGGTATTGTTGAGGCAACGGGGATATAAGCTGCCTCAGGATTTATGCATCTAAGATCGAAACGGTCTTTCCGCTTCACTATGCAACCCGGTATGGTTGCTCTTTTACAAGCCAGAAAGGTGCTCGTATGAAAGGCCGAATACCCGCCGTATTTAGACGGATATTCGGCCTTTTAGAATCTTCGAACTAATAGGCTATCGGGCAATTCGTAACAAAGGGGAAGTTGGAATGAGCGAAAACAGCTCCGTAAAACAATGGGTCAATGAAATGGTTAGACTTTGTCAGCCGGACAAAGTCGTCTGGTGTGACGGCTCCGAAGAGGAAAAAGAGCGTCTGACAGCAGAGGCTTTCAAGACCGGGGAGCTCACGGAGTTGAATCAGAGCCTCCTTCCTGGCTGTGTGTTGCATCGAACGGCAAAGAACGACGTTGCCCGTACTGAGCATTTAACATTCATCTGCACAAGGCGTGAGGAAGATGCTGGACCCACCAACAATTGGATGTCGCCGGATGAAGCCTATTCAAAGCTGGGAAGCCTGTTCAACGGATCAATGCGCGGTCGTACCATGTATGTAGTGCCATTCCTGATGGGCATGCCTGGCTCTCCTTTCAGCAAGGTAGGCGTAGAACTGACCGATAGCATCTACGTGGTCCTAAATATGCGCATCATGACACGGATGGGTCAGGTAGCCTTGGATGAACTGGGCAACTCCGATGACTTTACTAGGTGTCTGCATTCGAAACACGAGTTGGACATAGAGCGCCGATACATCTGCCACTTCCCTGAAGACAATACAATCTGGAGCGTTGGTTCTGGGTACGGTGGAAACGTGCTGTTGGGCAAGAAGTGCCTGGCGTTGCGAATCGCGAGTTGGCTTGGCCGCAAAGAAGGTTGGATGGCAGAGCACATGCTGATCGTCGGTATTGAAAGCCCGGACGGAGAGGTGCACTACATCGCTGGAGCATTTCCGAGTGCATGTGGGAAGACAAATTTGGCAATGATGATACCTCCCGAGTCAATGCCAGGGTGGAAAGTATGGACGGTCGGCGACGACATCGCATGGATGCGCATTGGTCCGGACGGTAGGCTGTGGGCCATTAATCCCGAGTCTGGATTCTTTGGGGTAGTGCCAGGGACAAACAGCAAGACTAACCCGAACGCGATGAAGACAATAGCTGCGGACACGATATACACCAACGTCTTATTGCGCCCAGACGGTACCGTGTGGTGGGAAGGGCATGACGAGGACCCGCCGGAGCGTGGCATAGACTGGCAAGGACAGCCATGGACTCCCAGCTGTGGTGAGAAAGGCGCTCACCCAAACGCACGATTTACTGCGCCAGCAGCTCGATGTCCGAGCATTTCCCCGCATTGGGAGGACCCACAAGGCGTTCCGATCTCGGCGATAATATTCGGTGCTCGTCGAGCGAAGCTGGCCCCGCTAGTATATGAATCCTTCAGCTGGCAACATGGCACTTATATCGGCGCGACAATGGCTTCGGAGACGACGGCCGCCGCTTTAGGCGCGCAAGGAGTCGTGCGCCGTGATCCGATGGCCATGCTTCCTTTCTGCGGTTATAACATGGCGGACTATTTCCGACATTGGCTAGAGATGGGCAAGAAGCTTACGAACCCACCAAAGATCTTTCGTGTGAACTGGTTCCGCCAGGGTGAAGACGGCAAATTCCTATGGCCTGGGTTTGGCGAAAATCTGCGAGTACTACGATGGGTCATAGAACGATGTAAAGGCAAAGGTGGTGCGATTGAAACGCCCATCGGCTTTGTTCCCAGCGCTGGGAGTATAGACCTGGAAGGTTTGGAAATTTCCTACCAAACCATGGAAGAGCTAACCCATGTGGACAAAGAGGGTTGGTACGAAGAATTGGAGAGTCAGACTGAATGGTTTAGGCAGTTTGGATATACGTTACCACTTGAGATTTGGGAAGAGCACGAAGCACTTGCTGATAGATTAACCAGATAGCTGTTTACACTGTTCCACTAGGCAATTCATCTGTCGGTGTCTACACCCAATATACCAGCCTGTTCATGGCTCTTGCAGTGAGGCAAGCAATGAATTTGAATCGGAAGTTCGCCGTCGTGTGGTCTCTCATATGCATGGCGCTAGTCATCGGGGTGCTAGCGAGCTTGGCTTATAGTGGCGCAACCGACGAGCCAGTCAGTGCGGATCCTCCGAGATCATACGCTTCAGAGAACCGTCCATTTATATTTGCGGTATTCGGCGACAACAGACCTGGGAACATTGGGAAAGGGCAACCAGCAGTCTTCAAAGAAATCCTAAGACAGATTGACGCCCTTGATCCAGCGTTCGCTGTGAATACCGGCGACTGCATCTATGGTGCGCCAACCCTGAAGCAGATCGAGCAACAGTACAAGGAATACAAAAACACGGTCTCTTCTCTAGTCAGGGCCAAGGTATATCTAGCGGTTGGAAATCATGAGATTCGGGAGAGTAGACTTTGTCAGGACTTCTTTCAAAAAGAACTTGGCAGTCTGTACTATTCGTTTGATTTCGGAAATTCTCATTTCATCGTGTTAAACAGTGAAGTCGTCGGTCAGGCTCATAGGATAACTGGCGAGCAACTTGAATGGCTCAAGCAAGACTTGTTCAAGTCGCGTGCTGCTCGCCATAAGTTCATCTTTCTCCATCAGCCGCTTTATCCTGTGGATGGGCATATGGGGAGATGCTTGGACAAATACCCCGAAGAGCGCGATGCCTTGCACAGGCTGTTTGTCCGCAACCGTGTCACTGCAGTTTTCGCGGGGCATGAACACTTGTTTCACTCGGAGCAGAGGAACGGGGTCTGGTATATAATCACCGGTGGTGGAGGAGCACCTCTCTATCCGTCCTACAAATTGGAAGGCGATTTTTATCACTATGTGATCGTTTCCATTAACGGCGACAAACTTACAATTAAGGCAATCAAGCTGGGAGAGGCCGGGAAGCCCGACGAAGTGATTGACGTTGTTCAAGCAAAATGAAACCCGGCAGGTTTCTTCCGCCGGGTTCCTCAGTAGGTTTGCTGGTCTCAATACTTCTATGTTGTCTGACATCGTGACGTTATTTGCCTGGCCCGCCCTGATTAAACTCTGCATTGGAACGAGCAGACTCTGCGTCTATCGGACAGGATACAGTGCTGTTGGTGCGTCCAATATCAAGTACATAGGCAGGCCCTCGAGCTATAGCCTGCACTACTCCTATAAACAAAATAACAAGCGCCGCCAATACCACACACAGCGCTCCTCGCGACAACTTCATTTGATGATCCTCCTACCTACTTCCCTATACAAAACTCGCCAAATATGCGATCTATAATATCCTCCGAGACTGTCTCACCAGTAATCGTTCCAAGGGCGTCCAATGCACTTCTGAGATCAATTGCCACCAGGTCCAAAGGCACGTTGTCGTGGACACTTCTGAATGCCTGCTCGAGCGCGGCGAATGTCTCCTCAAGCGCGCGGCGATGTCTCACATTGCTGATAATCGCTCCATCGGAGGAGGATATACCACCTGCGAGAACTCTTTCCGCAATAGCATTTTCTAGTTCGACAATACCTTCATTCGAAATTGCTGCTGTTCTCATCACGATAGGCGCATCGGATGTAGTATTTTCCTTGATCCAGGTTTGAACCTGCTCTGACAGAGCCTCAGCAGTCGAATCATGAATCAGATCAACTTTGTTCAAGACTATTATGAATTTCTTGTCCGCAATGTCCGACAGCAACTCTTGGTCTTCCTGAAGAAGCCCCTGCTGTGCATCCAGGACAACCAGGACTAGATCGGCTTGTTCCACCATATTGCGCGCTAAGTCAACTCCTATGCGCTCGACCTCATCCTCTGTGTGTCTAAAGCCAGCCGTGTCGATGGCTCTGATGGGGATACCTTGGATGTTTATACTCTCCTCTATCACGTCTCTTGTAGTTCCTGGGATAGGAGTAACAATCGCTCGGCTTTCCCGAACAAGGGCATTCAGCAGACTAGACTTGCCTGTATTTGGCCTTCCTGCGATGACCACACGAATGCCTTCTCGGTAAATTCGGCCACGGTCCGCCGTATCGAGAAGGCTAGTCACATGCCTTGATACTTCGTTAATCATGTCAGCTATTTGGTTGCGCGGCATGTCGTCAACATCGTCGGGAAAATCGATAGATGCTTCGATTCTGGCCATTATGCCTACGAGTTGCTCTCGGAGCATGCGAATCCGTGTGGAGAGTACGCCATCCAACTGTCGTCGCGCAAGCCTGAGAGCCTCTTCCGTTCGAGCGCGGATGATGTCCAGTACTGCTTCCGCTTGAGCGAGATCCAGCCTGCCGTTCAAGAATGCACGCTTGGTAAACTCACCTGGTTCCGCAAGCCTAGCGCCAGCTCTGAGGGCGGATTCGAGGACACGACGCAAGGGGACAATGCCCCCGTGGCAACTTATTTCCGCAGAATCCTCTCCGGTGTAGCTTCGGGGCTTGCGGAAAATGGTAGCGATAACGTCATCAATCACCTCCTCGGTGATTGCATCTACCGCATACCCATAGTGAGCCGTGTGAGTAGGCATAGCGGATATCGGCACACAGGAAACCGGACGGAATATCTCCTGCAATATCATGAAGGCATCTCGTCCGCTGATCCTGATTACCCCTATACCGCCCTCACCGATCGGTGTTGCGATGGCTGCTATTGTGTCGTCCAGATTAGCAATCATAATACAAAAAACAACCCAGCCAGCCTGGGCCATGGAATGAGAAATGGGCTAGACCTACGTTTACTTCCTCGGCGAGATTACGACACGCCTGTCTGGTTCTTCTCCCTCGCTATATGTATAGACTGCGGGATCATTTGCAAGAGCCAGGTGTACAATTCGGCGTTCAAATGCTTCAAGAGGATCGAGGACAGCTTCCTGGCCAGTCTCTCTCACTTTCGCTGCCAGATGAAGCGCATGTTCCCTCAGCATTTGTTCACGCCGCTGGCGATAACCTTCGGCATCGAGGATAATGCGGACCTGACCAGGTAGGCGCTTGTTTGTAGCGATTCCCACGAGATACTGCAGAGCATTGATAGTTTGGCCATGCTTGCCTATGAGGAGAGCGGTATTGCCGCCAACTATATCCAAGACCACTTGCCTATCTTCCGCGCTCTTCACCGAAACTCGGGCACCGTCCCCCATTATCTCGACTATGTGCTGAAGCATGTCGCGACTAATCTCTGCCGCTTTTTGCACTATATCCTCTGACGAAACAGATTCGTCCGCTGAGGGCTCGGTAGACAAGGCGGTTTCTTCCTCTAATTCGGTATTGTCAGTCTCTGGTGTCTCAGGCTCGCCGATATCCTCGTATGCAGTTAAGGTCGGAGCTGAGACCTCTTCCTCGCTGGATATCCCAGTCCCTTCTTTCGCTGGTCTTTCCTTCAGTGTGACCCTGACTACCGCAGGAGTCTGCCCTAAGCCAAGGAAGCCTTTTGAACCTTCGTCTAGAATTTCAACAACTACTTCATCTTCTGTGACACCCAATCGCTGAAGTGCGAGTTGGGTGGCTTCTTCGACACTCTTGCCTGTCTGTTCGATACTGGTCATGTTACTGCGTTACCCCCTAGCCAATGCTAGTCTTAATAGGATGATGAGGCTAAATAAGGGAACAATGTATGAATAGGATGTGGAAGCCTCTCTGCCACGAATCTTTTCTTTCGTCGTGCCTTGCCGGGACTTGTGGACACTCGTCTGCGAGGTTGAACCGGCTGTTTTTCCTCGGGTTTACTTATTGGCGATGCCGGCCCGGATGGACCAACCGGTTGTTTCAGGACGTAGTACTGCTGAACGGTACTTATGACATTGAAGAACAGCCAGTAAAGCATGAATGCAGATGGAAATGCCCACCACCAGAACATTACCCCAAGCATAATTGGCATTGTATAAGTCATGATGCGCTGTTGTTCAGCCTGAGTTGGATCTACGACTGTCAACTTCTGGGAAATGAACATGCTCACAACATACAGTAATAACAATGGGATATCGGGGTGCGCCAGACTAGTCGCCACAATTGTAGGGAACTTGTGAGATATGCTACTACCGATCCACAAGAATTCACCTTTGCCGAATTGGTACTCATACATTCGTACCATCCAGTATAGAAACGACAGTATTGGAAGCTGTATCAGAATGGGGAGACATCCACCAAAGGGATTTACTCCGTGTTCTTTGTACAGCTCCATTATCTTCACGCCGAGCTCACGCTGGTTGTCCTTATACTTTTCCTGCAATTGCTTGACGAGGGGCTGAATTCTCTGCATCTCCTTCATATATTTATATTGGAGATGGGTAAATGGAAGGGTGACAAATTTGAAAAGACCGGTGATGATAAGCAAGGCCAGCGCGTAGCTGAATTTCGGATTAGCACCCGTAACACGAACCAGCGAATCTAGGAACTTGTATAAAAGGTTAGTGGAATTCTGCTTATCAAGCTCACGACGCACCACGTCTAGCCTGGCCTGAGCCATTCTGGAAGCTTCGTACTTGTCTGGTGGATACTTCTTAATGAGATTCTTGTACGTCTGAATTGCGTTTTCTCTTTGAAGTTTGTAGCCCGACTTGGTCAGACCAAACCATGCCCACACCCCGCCAGTCTTCTTCTTCAGTTTTGTTTCCTGAAGATAACCCACTCGGTACAGGGCCTCTGCGGCATATTTAGTTTTCGAATACTTCTTGGCTACTTCAGAGTACTTTTCGACAGCCGCGTTTAGTTTCGCCTGATTATCTCCGGCTGCTGCTTCTAGCTTTTGAGCTTGTTCGAACAGCACCTCTGGCTTTGTGACTTCAACCTGCTGGCGCCGGGCGTTCATGTTCATGGTCACCCACAGCATGACCAGCCAGAGGATCATGAGAATCCATATAAATCGCTTATCCATCCGAACCTCGAGATATAATCGTAATAACTTTTCCGGCACCTGTCATTGAAGCTTACCCTGTCTAGATTGTTTCTTTACACCGGCCAGGAACATACTAATTCCTAGCACCGGTACACGGCTATGAGTATTACTTAACAGGATCGAAGCCGCCAGGTGACCAGGGATTGCATCGTAGAATACGTCGTACCGTCATACCGATGCCCTTAAGCGCACCATGTTTTTGAATGGCCTGGACAGCATACTCAGAGCAACTGGGCTCAAACCTGCACACCCGAGGCTTAAACTTGGATAGCTGCTGGTACACTCTGATTAAATATATTAACACGTAACGCATATTTCGCCATTGCCCTCGCCGGGCTCTCCACTGCTCTGGAGAATATCAGCATTTCTGAACAATTCCTTTAATACAACCAAGACCTCGTTCACTTTCGCTTCGCGAATCGGTGGGCGTGCGATCAAAACAGCGTCCAGGCCTGTCTGCTTGATTTGGGGTACCAACAGTCGCACTGCCTCGCGCAGAAGTCTTTTTGCGCGATTTTGAGCCACGGCTGTTCCCAGCTTTGAGCTAGCGGAGAATGCAAATCTGCTGGGCTGGATACGTGATGTGGGCAAGACCTTGAGTATGACAAGCTTATGTGTGTAAGTCTTCCCCTTGGTGAGCACCAATCTGAAATCGCGACCGCTGGTAAGCCTGTGCTTCCTAACTAGCACTCATTCCTCCGCGCGAAAGGCTGGGTTTGTATGTTACACCGTCAGTCTATATCTCCCCTTCGCACGGCGTGCTTTAAGCACGTCTCGGCCACCTTTGCTGGACATTCTCGACAAAAATCCATGAACGCGTTTGCGCCTTCTTACTTTGGGTTGATATGTTTGCTTCATCGTGAACATAAACCTCCAATGCGTGCAATTATAGCATAACCTTACTCGAAGTGACAAATTCTCGATTTATAAGAAATGTGTGGCACATATGCTGACTAGAGGGTAGAGAAACCTTGGCGTGCGTTTGGTAGAACGCTGGAACTACACTCAAGGCTGTTCTTGATCATCTTGAATCAATCTAGGTTTGGGAGGACGTATCCTTGTTCCGTTAACACCACTGTATTGTCTGACTAGGTCATCAAAGGTCATGTGCAGAAATGCTGTCTGTTGCCGCGCACCCGGTGTATTAATATAGGCTTCCGCGAGAAGACGCACGCGTTCATTGTACCGGGCTCTGGAGTAACCATGAGCGAACTTTTTTCCAGGGAATCGGCGGATATCCCCGTTGAAAAGTGGACTGATGTGATACAACTCATGGAAGATGGTGGTTAGCTTGGTTTGAAAATCCAGGTTTGCGAATCTCGGCAGTACGAAGTAGATAATATATAGTATTTCCCTACCCCCTCGCTCAATGCTTGGCAATGAGAATGTTCTCTTACCACGTGTGATGGTGGTTGAACCTCCCTCAAATCGCAATGGTTGTACCGAAGCATAGACGCCGTGAGTACCTGGCGATCTGGCCTGGGTGTACGATATGATTATCTGGTCCGGTCGTATGTGCGATAGGTCAGGACAGTTAGCCACAATGTGTCTAGTTAGCGATTTCAAAGCATGTGTGTAATCAAACATCTGATGGTACCGTTGCCAATCTTGAACAAGCACGTGATGACTACTCCATGTCAGCTGGTCAAGGTGTGTCACTTTGCAGAGAATCCGAATCTACCCATGATCTCTCTGACCGCTAGATACTCCGCAGTTGGTGGTGAATATGCCACCATTCGTGCTGACAAAATGTCTCCTCCGCCTGCAAGTCGATCGTCATCTATATGTGTTGCAACTACCTCTCCGATAAACATGTCGTGAGTGCCCAGGTTAGTGACCTGCTTCACAACACACTCCAAGTTCACGGGGCACTGTTTGATAAGGGGAGGCTTCACTTGGCTCGATGGCTCGGGGGTCAGCCCTGTTTGCGCAAACTTGTCTACATCTCTGCCCGAGACGATGCCACAATAGTCGGTTTCCCTGAGGATATCCTCCGAGGGCATGTTGACGACGAACTCTCCTGATGCTTTGATGAGGTCATAGGAGTAGCGAGAGGGCCTAATTGAGATACTAACCATAGGGGGCTCGGAACAGACTATCCCCGCCCAGGCAAGCGTGATAATATTCGGCTTCCCTTGTGCATCTGCACTGGTGACCAAGACTACGGGAGCGGGATATAACGCGGTTGAACCGGCTCTAACTACCTTGCCCATAGGTATCGATACCTCCGATTGTGTAATATTGATCTGGACAGTTCTAATCACTGACGAGAAGATGGTCGCCTGTGAGGAAGGGTAAAATGGTGGCGGAGCGAGTGGGATTCGAACCCACGAGCAAGCTTATGGCCCGCTACACGATTTCCAGTCGTGCTCCTTCGACCAGACTCGGACATCGCTCCGCCTGAGGGTGCAACACGTGAATTTTAGCATAGAGAGTTCTGAGTGTCAATGAAAAGTAGTGGCTGCGGTATAGGACAAAAAGAAGCCGGGTCACATAGTCGCAGGAGGGGAGACGACTAACAACCCGGCTGGGAAGGGTGTAATATCAGTTTTCTGATTGTTCTTTTTTCTGCTTCAGCATCTCAGCGCCAAGCTCTTCGATAACTGAATCAGTTAGAGAGTCGTTGACCTCCTGCCATCTGGCGCTTGACCATATCTCAATTTTCTTCCCAAGTCCTACTATCCAGATATCATCTGTTATGCCAGCGTAATCTCTGAGGTTTTGTGGGATAAAGACCCTGCCTTGGGGGTCAGGATTGCACTCAACTGCGGAGCCTACAAAGAAACGCTCTAGCTTCAATCCTTGGCTGTCGAGTGGTGACTCAGGCGTCAACATCTTTTGGAAATCGCGCCATTCGTCCTCACCAAAGATCCATAGGCAGCCATGCATTCCCCTGGTAACAAAAAACCGCTCGCCAAGTTTCGTTCGAAACTTAGAGGGAATTACGGTTCGTCCCTTATTATCTACAGTATGGCTGAATGCACCGTAAAACACAGCTGCTCCTTTGGACTGCTGGAGTCAACTAAGTCTCAAGTTGCCGCGAATTGGTGTTCGGCATCCCATTTCAGTCGGAAAGCGATACGCTGTTTTGACGAACGGCTACGCACAAGACCGAGATTCGACAGCACCCTCAATTCTCCACGATCAGCCTCAAGCAAAGCCCTGACGAACTCTTTGTTGCTTCCCCTAGACAGGTCAACAGTGCAAGTTGTGCAGTATGTGCGAGTTGCGAGCTTGGACTTTTCTTTAGTCATGAGGCTAACTACGGTTTCGGGAAAAGGGTCGGATTTGCCGCAGATGTTGCATTTTGGTATTGGAAGCAACTCGCTGCCCGAATCCTTGCAAAGCTCTTTGACAATGTCGTAAATCATGGGGTCAAACGACCGGTGCAGCATCACAAATCCAAAGTTCTTCTTTAAGAAAGTCTCGATTTCTTCGAGTAAAGATTGGTTCTCGGCATGCAATTGGACGGCGTATGACACAAGCTTACCGGTCGATAGAGGCACAACTTCGAGAGCTGGGGCAAATTCGCCGAAGAGTTTGGCTAGTTCAGCGGATTGCTGTTCGTTTTGAGTCTCGACCAGATATACTGCACGCAATCCTCTCGGTTGGGTCTCTACACAGATTTGATTCACTTGTGTTACTGGGATCTTGCTAGTCGCCATAGCAACCCTCACCTCTTCCGTGGTTTCCCTACCGCTTAAATCTCACCGACGAGAGTGGCGTGCCATCATGCCGCAGTTGAAGTAATGAGATTCCTTGCCGCTCAGCCGGTTCACTCGCCAGGCGTTTTCCAACTGTAAATCTGCGAGTTTTTGGGCTATTGTGGTACAATCTACCACTTTCTACCACCGGTTACCCCAATTGTAGACCCAACTACCCCTAGTGTCAATGACTGGACAAAGAAATGTCTATGACATTTTCTTGAACACGACCTACTCAAAGTATGAGTAGGAATCAAGGCCAGTAGGGACGAGGGACTAGTGTCTTGCAGATACTAGTAGAATGACACTCTTGCAAGATATAATCTCTTAGATTGGCGGAGACAGTACGTTGTGAATCCTGGCCTTTGCTTGAAAGGCAACAGATGCTTGGCAAGAATTGGAGGTTATTGGAGGTCTAGATGGAGCCGACAGATGATTTCTTTTCAGGAAATCGATATGCGATCTTTGGTGTCTGTGCACCAGGAAGGCTACACGGGAAAATACTTATAAGAGCGCTAAGGAAAGCAGGCAAGACCCCAATTGTGATTGAGTCCCAGGGACTGCAGATGAATGATTTGGAAGTCTACAACTCCCTTGCAGATGCTGGCTCGGTAGACGGCGTTGTCGTATTGCCACCTGCGCCATGGGATCAGTCATCCGCTGAATTTACTGCAGACGCCGTCCAGCAATGTCGGGCGCAGGGTATCGAGAAGGTGTGGATATACACAGCCGGAGATTCGTCTCCTGCGGCCGTTATTGCGCGGGAACAGGGGCTTGATGCGGTACTCGGCAAGTGTCCATGCCTTTACATTGCTAACGGAGGATTCCCCCACAATCTCCACCGCTGGATTGCCAAATTAGTTGGACAGCTTTGATCTAGATTCGTTGCAGGGGTACGATACCTAGAGTCTCCAGCGCATTTGCCAACGTTTGCCGAAAAGCTGATACCAATGCCAGGCGGTATGTTCGAAGTTCGGGGTCCGCGATCTTGATGAATGGCACCCGAGGGCCTGGTTCTGGATCCGGATTCTCATAGAAATCAGTAAATGCTGTGGCAAGCTCGAAAGCATATCTAGCAAGGGCGGTAGGTGATAAGGTAGAGGCGGACTTGTTCAGTGCGGCGGGGAATTCCTCTATTTTGGCAACGAGGGCTTCCTCAGTTGGGGTCACGCGCTGTGGTCTTGGCACATTCTGCAAGTCGAGGTCGCCAGCTTTGGCGAGCATACTGCATGCTCGAGCGTGTGCATATTCCAGGTATACTCCCGTGTCTCCAGTTGTCCGAAGGGCTTCGTCAAAGTCAAACACGATCATCTTGGTAAGGCCAAATCGAGACATGAAGTACCTGATTGCTGCTGACGCCAGGACATGAGCTGTTTGCGGCTTTTCGACCTTGTCCGCCAGTCGTTCAACCATTTTATTGATCAAGTCATCTGCCTTCACACCTACCCCACGCCTGCCGGACATCGCTTGGACACCGTTCTCGCTGATTTCCTCCGTGGCGAGTCCTAGCTCTTGGGCAGCTTTTCCGGAGAGCATAACCACTTCATAAGCAAGGTGTTTTGAGTTCTTTGCCTGCTTCTTGTAGCCCAACCTTCTCAGAGACTGATACACGATGGTTTGGAGGTAACTTTGGCGCACGTCGATGACGTTGATTACCTCATCGGCATGGCCGAAACCGCTCTTCGGCTGACCGTCGGGAGCAGTCGTCCACAGTTCTTCTCCATTACCTTGAACGCCCCAAAGCTTGTAGAGGAAATCCACGCCTAGAACACCAAACTTCCACATCTGGTAAGCAATATCTTTCCCGGTGTAGGTAACTGTCCCATCGGATCTCACAAGCACCTTGTCTTCACTTCGAACGCCGGCTTTGGTTTCTACAACGCCGCGTCCGAAGGGGACCACCCAGCATCCTGCATTTGGTCCGGTCTTCTCGTAGACTATGGCGCCGGACTCTTTCATTTTTTCGAACGCGGTCTGCCAGAAGCCGCGCTCAAGGATATCGGACTCCCAGTTTAGCAGGTCATAGTACACGTTCAGCCGCGCAACCGTAGCCAGGTGAGCAGTGACGATTTTGGCAGCCAATTCCTTACCAAATTCAGCAACAGGGCTATTGCGCTTTTCGAGAAGGTGAAGCACCTCTGTGCGCTTGTTTCTGAGCGAAGGATTTCGCTCATACTCATCCTGCACACGCGCATACAGGTCCCAGCAGTAATAATCGAAAGACTGTTTACCGTCGTACTTTGCCCAAAAAGGCGTCAAATCTGTGGTACTGCCGTTGTAGACTGGCTCGTCGAGATACAGCATGCCAACAACTACATCGGCAACCTGAACTCCGGTATCGTCTATATAATTCGTTACCTCGACCTTGTAACCCATCGCTTCGAGTACACGGGTTATGGTATCTCCGATAATAGCGTTGCGGATATGACCGATGTGCATAGCCTTGTTCGGATTAACATTCGTGTGTTCGATTAGTATCTTGCGTCGCTTTCGGCGACTTGGGAGCCCAAACCTTTCTTTCTGAGTCAACACCCGACGTATGACGTCCTGAGCGTAAGCAGAGTGATCCACTTTGAAATTGACATAGCCTGGAGGAGTAACCGTTATATCGGCAATGAACGGGATATGACGTTCTTTGAGCTTCTCTACTAGTTCTTGGGCAATCTGCATAGGCGGGCGGCGTTGAACCCTTGCTTGGGCCATCGCAACCGCTGTGCTGAAATCACCTATCTCCTTGGACGGTGGAACGTTAAAGTTTACGTCTACTTTGCCGAGTATTTTATTTATCTCTTGGGCGACTGTGTCTTGGATCAATTTCCACACTCCTCGGTCGGCATACAACTTGGTGTCGGTTTAGAGTTTACCATACCCGGACATGGGCACGCAATTGCCGGTGCGCGTTGGTATAACAAGTAGTTGGCTTTCTGCATTGGTTGTACATCCAGCGTTTGAAGAAACCCACAATCATCTAGGCCAAGCAGGATGTTTGTTTGCTTGTCTTGAATAGCATCATGGGGTATGCCACTCCTTTCCAGTTTCTTGCTCCACCAATCACATCAGGAGCTCGCATCCCTTGCTTGAGTTCGCATCAAAACGATATTAGACTATCTGCGGGGTGTGGGAGCTTATGACAAATTCGCAAGCCAAGTCTCTGAAAGTCATTGGATTGATATCCGGAACCTCGGCAGACGGTATTGACGCAGCCCTAGCTGAAATTCTAGGAACAGGTCTGGACATGGAAGTCAAACTAGAGGCGTACCAGTGCTATCCGTTCCGGTCCAAGATGCTAGATGCAATTTTCAGCGCGTTCAAGCCAGAGGAAGGTCGGGTGGATTCGATTGCCGCGTTGAACTTTGCGCTGGGTGAATTCTTTGCAGCTGCGGCGATACATCTGGCGAGAGAAGCAGGCGTGGGCATTGAGGCGATTGATTTGATCGGCTCTCATGGACAGACAATCTGGCACTCACCCGCGCAGATTGAAATCGGTGGAATGTGGACACCATCGACCCTTCAGATTGCAGAACCGGCTATTATTGCTGAGCGCACAGGAGTCACAGTCGTTGCTGACTTCCGAGTAGCAGACATGGCGGCGGGTGGCCAAGGCGCACCTCTTTCACCGTATGGCGATTTTATACTCTTCAGAAGCGCGAACCGCACACGTGCAGTTCAAAACATAGGGGGTATTGGCAATGTGACGTATATACCCTCTGGAGGAACATTAGACCAAGTCATTGCTTTCGACACCGGTCCTGGGAATATGCTAATAGATGGTGCGGTTTTTTTGCTCACAGACGGCAAGCTGAGGTATGATGTTGATGGCAAGCTCGCATTGTCTGGAAGTGTGGACCGCATAATGCTTGGGCATTTGATGGATCATCCGTTCATCCAGAAGAGGCCCCCGAAGTCAGCAGGCCGCGCAGAATTTGGTATACAGTTGGCTGAAGAGATTCTTGCACGCTGGTCGGACATTGGTCCGGAGGATGTCGTGGCAACAGTTACAGCGTTTACTGTGCATAGCATAAAGCGCAGTTACGAACGCTGGCTACCAAAGATGCCGGATGATTTAATTGTCAGCGGTGGCGGGGCACGCAATCCTGCGCTAATGAAAATGTTGTCAGAGGCTTTTCCACACACCAAACTATACTGCAGTGACGACTTTGGGATTAATGCAGATGCTAAGGAAGCCTTGCTCTTTGCGCTTTTGGCTAGAGAGGCTATCCGTGGATACCCCGCGAACTTACCTGCTGCTTCTGGTGCCAAACACCCGGTTATCTTAGGTAAGATAGTCCCTGGTCGCAATTATGGTCGGCTGATGGACATGTGGTGGTCGACGTAATGTGTTTCTTGCTATTTCTACTAAGGGATACTTGGTATGGCATTCCAAACTCCACCTGAATGGGAAGAGCCTATAAACAAGATCATCGAGATGCCTGGGATAGCAGTAGTTGTCGGCGCAGTTGACACTGGCAAGACCACGTTTTGCACCATGCTGGCGAATAGGGCATATCGAGCAGGAATACCAACAGCAGTAGTGGATGGCGACGTGGGACAGTCGGAGATCGGTCCTCCCACCTCGGTTGCTTTGGGGCTTGTAGACTCGGAGATTAGATCTCTCAGCGATTTGAAGGCCCATTCTCTCTATTTCGTTGGCTCTACATCGCCGGTTGGTCACTTGTTGGCGGCGGTAACGGGTGTGAAGACTCGCTGTGATCTGGCACGCTCTATGGGTAGGGAAATGATCATCTCCGATACAACGGGGATGATCCGGGGTCTGATTGGCCGAAAACTGAAAACAGCTAAGATTGAGATCCTTCGGCCGCGCCATATAGTCGCTCTCCAGCGAACGCAAGAAGCAGAGCATATATTACGTTTTTTCGACGCCTGGGAAGACTGCAAGATTCATCGTCTTCCTGTGCCGGTGGCAGTGAAGCCAAAAACACCCACACTTCGTGCACAACGTCGGGCTGTACGATTTCGAGAATACTTCGAAGGAAGCGAGATTCGCGTGCTTTCTCTGGAGCATTTGGCAACTGCGGGCACGTGGCTGCGAACTGGCAATCCACTAGAACCGAAGTACTTGAGATTTGCGGAGAACGAATTGAAGATTCCGATAGTCTATGGCGAGCTGCTGTTTGGAGCTGTCTACCTTGTCTCTGGGAATTCGATGACACCAGCGACGCAGGGAATAGAGCAGATCTGTGAGCAATTTGGTACGAAGAATGTTATAATAGTCCCAGCGAGCCGGTACTTGCATTTGGTTGTCGCTCTGATCGACAGTCGCATGGAAGTGCTATCGCTGGGGGTAGTTAGGGACATTGATTTCCGGGCGCAGAGTATAAAGATAGCTACCCCTCTCCGATCCATCACACCGGTCAAATCCATTCGCTTCGGAGTGGTGAAGCTCAGGCCAGACTGGACGGAAATGGGTCGGTTGCGCCCGGGGGAGGTGTAATTGAGGATTATTTTCGTCCGTCACGGTCAGACTACATTCAATACAGAATCCAGATATCAAGGGCACACAGACGCAAGACTTAGTGAATTAGGTCTAAGACAGGCTGATGCTGTGGCGAGGCGGCTGCAAAATGAGAGAATCGACGCTATATTCGCTAGTGACTTATCTCGCGCAGTAGACACGGCACAGGCTATTGCTGCTATCCACAACCTGCCTGTAGTCACAGATTCTCGGTTGCGAGAATGCAAGTTTGGGGATTGGGAAGGTTTGACTGTAACGGAAATCGTGGAACGATACTCAGATCTATACACTAATTACCGCAAGGACTCGGTGAGATTCAGGGCACCAAACGGTGAGCGGCTCGAGCAGATGCAGGAGCGTGTGGTACAGGTAATCGAAGAAATCTGCGCCAAGCACCCCGACGGGAATGTGGTTATAGTGGCCCACGGCGGTCCGATCAAGGCTTTCTTGTGCCACGCTTTAGGAACAAGCCTCTACACTTTTCGATCCATCTGGTTGGACAACTGCGGAATAACTATATTGTCCAAAGGTCAAAACAGCAGGTGGTTGTTGGAAGTAATGAACGACACTTGCCATCTCAGAGCGCTGGAGAGCAGTCGGCATCACCACAACGAAACATCCGTTCAAGGTACACGCCAGTGACCATGACATCGCAATCCCAATCGTCATACTTTAGGGGCGATTTCCATTGCGGCAGTGGTTTTCCCTCGTGGGACAATTCTGCCTTGTCTAGGAACATAGAGACTGTTTCGCCGTCCGGCACCGAATCCGCACGCAGATAAACATACAGATATGTAGTATCGGGCTGAGCAGTAAAGCGTACGCTTAGCTTGCTGTAGTCATTAAAAGAAGGCTCTTCATTCATAATAGTGCAATTTGTGAGGCAGTCCCAACCGTCTCTGAACGGGCCGCTGTACGCTGAGATATAAACGAGGTCTATACATCCTTTCGCCGCCCCGCTCTCTTTACATTTGACCCATACTTCAAATCGGTAGGAATCCCCTGGGATAAGCAAGTCTCTGGGCACTCTGAAGCCGATCCCGCTAAAGGCTCTTGGACCTGTGCAGGTATATTCCAAGCATGAATTACCGCTTCTCTGCGCTCCTTGGTTACACACCCACAGCACATGTCCCGGCATTGGGTCATTGAGTGGGTACCAGCAGTTGAACCATCCTTTGGCCACGTCGCCCCATGTGGAGTCTTTGTCGAATTGGTCGAAGGCGTCAAACCATATTCTGTCATTCTTCATATGCCTTCGTGCTTCCGCGGTCTCTCGTGCCCACTGCTCGCGCGCCTGCTTGAACTCCTTTACTTCTAGCAAGGTGGGCTCGGTAGCAATACGGAATTGCTCGATGCCGCATATACAGTCGTCCAAGGCGGCACCAAATGACTCTCTAGCGAGAAGTAAGCCGTGAAGAGGATGCGACATACGATGGTGGTCATCGGCGATACCTGGATTTGCAGGAATGTGCCCAGTGATATCCTGCTCACGAATCAACCGATTGATTGCAGCCGTGAGCGAAGACTGAAGCTCGGCGCGAAATGGATGGTCAGCCGGTAAGACATTGTACAATTCCGCCATTCCACGCACAATGATGCCGTGGTACCAACTCCACGAATTATGCCCCGGCCAGCCGCCGGATTCGAATTGGCCTGGCATACCACCTTCTTTGGTTTTGCACACTGCCGCTTCTAGATAGGCAGGTTTCTCAGTTTCACGGTAGAGGGCAGCTAGGTGCCACACTGCGAACATGTTGTAATTTGTGTTCCAGCTAATCGGGCAATCCATTGCCCATCTTGCGGCCTTCTCTGAAGCTATCAGATATCGATTATCGCCAAGAAGCCGGTATCCTTCCAGCAGTGCACAGCCGGCGATGGCAGTTTCATAGAGTCCATCGTCTTGGTTATCGATTCCTCGAATGCTTCGGTAATACCAAACAAACGTACCCGACGGCTTCTGCTCTCGAAGGAGATATTCTAGGCCTTCACTTGCGCGTGACAGATAGACATCCTTGCCGAGTGCGCGGTATGCACTGACATAACCGATTACCCGTCGGCTTGTGAACCGAATCAGAGGAATTGACGGTTCCCCCGCCCATATTCCATCGCCCAGATAGAGAGCCTCTGAAATATCATGTGCTATTTGGAAAGCCCTCGATATCTGGGTCTGCGACGGAGCAGCGAAGCGATAACGTGATTTGAGCAAATAATCACGGGGCACAGGTGCTCCAGACTCATTCTGTTCAAATTCTATCGGCGGCATAACTAACCCTTTGAAACAAAGATTGTCCCGACCAATCTTCTTGCCGGGACAATAGGATAATTTCAAACCTCAACAGACATTACTTATTTATTCTTCGACTTATTACCTGACTTTCCTCTTTCTTTATCGTCGCTCTTGCCTCTGTCGTCGCTCTTATTCTTGTTATTATCGTTGTCATTCGGGCGGTTTGTTATCCCAACGTTCTTACCTAGCGCTTTTCGATTCTCGATCCAAGTATTCCAGTTCTTCTCGCGGACTTCAGGTTTGTCTTTTTCGTGTTCGTACCACCAAGTGGCAAAGTCTTCTTTGTCCTTGTCGTCCAAGGCTCTATAGCGCTGTGCCCAAACCCCGGTTAGGTATTTCTTCTGGTTGCCCTTGCCTATGTACCATCCGAGGTGCAATCCCCTATCATGTCTTGGCTCCAAGACCACAATATCGTCCTTGAATCTCTCCTGAAGCCGGGTGTTCAGCGGGATGTATTTGACTTCTGCGGTTCTCCAGTAATCTTGGCGTTCTCGGATCCTCTGCTGGTCTGCGATACTCGTATCGATCAATGCTGTAAGGCCTATGCCAGAAACCCGACTGATTTGCAGTGGATTGGTTGAGTCGGAGGGTACGAAGGCCTTGATACGGAACTTCCCTCCGTCAAAAATATCCTCATACTGATAGACTGCCTTTACTTTGTCCAAAGACGATGCCGCTCCCGCTACCTGAGCCCCGCCTATGTATGCCTTATCACCGATAGTCGCGACTGGGACTACCTTGGTGCTGGTATTCCAGCCGCCTGCAATGGAGTTGATAGCCTTGTTCAACGGGTCGGCTGCAGCATTGATAGCCACGGCAACCACGCCGGCTTTCAATATATCTCCTGCACCAACGCTGTGACTGTAGGTTTGACCCTTCCATCTACCATCGAGTGACACATCAATGATTGCCGAAATCCCCACTTTCTGCACACGCTTTAGCTCCAGTGGGTTCAAGCTTGCGCTGGGAACGTATACTTTGAGGCGGAACTCATTCTGACTAAAATTATCCTCATACAGCCACACGGCCTGGACCGAACTCACGTAGGATTGAGGTCCTGCGACTTGAGCAGCTCCCACGTAGCCTTTCTCGCCTACGCTCAATATCGGCACGACCTTAGTAGACATATCGGCGGGAATCTTGTTCTGAAAAGTCAGGGTGTTGATAGCTTTGTTCAGGTCCGCTGATGCCGCTTTCACCGCTAGGCCAATTGCCACAGCCCTGAATATCTCCGTTCCTAAATCCGCTGCTGCCACACGGCCTAGCAGAAGAAATGGTATTGCAACCAAGTCCATCCCTACTAACAATAGAAGACGCCTAATCTTTGGATTCATAACATCATCCCTCCACGCATGTAGGCATGTTGAAAATGATTCACACTACACAAGTGATTATTCCCTAATAGGTAGACCTGCCAAATACCTGTTCTTAAGCAAACCCAGCTGGCTATTCAAGAGAATGATTCATGTGACAATGGCAATCATTCATTGGTGCACACATTTTCTACTTTATTCGTATGTATACATCTGCTTTACAATACTAGCTGCAACCCAGCAAGGCAGTTATTTGAAGCTTGACCCGAGAAGACAAACAGTACGATCTCGTACCTCAGTCGAACATGTCTATTTTTCTCTCGATTTCATTCCTCCCAAATGTCGACTTCAGCGAGATCTTCGATATCTCCAACGGCCGTCTTCCCTTGAGAGCAAAGCCCCCTAAAGCTACAGTAAAGACATTGTCGCAGATTTTCCGTCGTGGGAAAATCGTCAACTACGGCAACGTTATTAACGGGATCGCGAAGGCATTTGACCATTGCATTAAAGCCCTGTTTCACATAGGAACGCAGGTCCTCGATATCTTCGTGGCAAACTGGATGCTCTTTCAACTCTACCTCGGGGTGGAGGTGAACGGCACACACTTTGATATTGTCGATGGGTGTCTGCCACTTATCAGCAGTATATAATGCGTAGCAGACAAGCTGCCGTGTGACATCCTGGGTAGGCTTGCCGGTTTTCCAGTCATAGACAATCAGCTGAGCCCCGTCTTTCATCGCGAAATCAAACTTGACATACATCAAGAGTCCGTCAAGCCTGAATGACGCATACTTTTCGATTGGGAGCCACCGGTCTCGGGGTGTGGCGTTAATTTGCTGAAAAACTTCAGATGCGACAAAGTTGGTTAGACTGGTATAGGCTTTGTTTTTCAGCCGATCCGTGGTTGCTTTATCTACTGGAATCTCGTAATAGTGGTGGAAGAGGTTGGGATGGTTGTCGTCCTGACATTTGCGCCACGATTGTTCATTTGAAGCCTTCCATCCATTACTTAGACGTTGTCTTGCGTAGGACCTTATTTCGTCCTCGGAAGGAACGTTTCCCGTCCCGATTTCTCCGAGCGTCCACTGGATAGTTTCATGGACCACCTCTCCGACCCACATATCGAGGGTCTTGATGCGACGCATTTCGTCTGCGAGTCTGAGTTCGTCATCTGGCTCAGGGTGGGATCCAGCTTGAGGTGCAAAATGATAGTAGTAATAATAACGTCTCGGGCATTCTTCGAACATACGGCTTCTGGTAAGAGACCATTTTGGCTCCCGAGCCCTGTTAGCCATAGCGAAATACCTCCGGAGCGGTGCTTGTTTCCTATCACTGTCTTCTTCGTGCGGGCAAGAAATCCTGCCTGGCTTTACAGTTAAGGAATTGACATGAACAGGGGTAGAGTTTTGCGGCAAACAGCGTATGGGTGTAGGCGAGCGCACGGCTGAGCGCCTTGTGTAGTTATACTCCCATTGGCATAGCTGCGGGCTTCTGATAGAATTAGGCAAAAGAATGTCAATGATGACTCGATCTACCTGCTGAAAGATGCCTTCAATTACTTTTGCACACGAGTTCAACGAGTTTGTTGCGCTACTTCTGCTTGCGGCAGCAGTCGGAGCAGTTGCGTTGCGCCTACGACAACCTGTTATAACGGGTTTCATACTAGCAGGCATTTTAGTGGGACCATCCGGCCTTCGCTGGGTGGGCACCACGGACGAGGTCCATTTATTGGCGGAACTGGGTCTTGCCGTGCTGTTGTTCGTGGTAGGACTTCGTCTTGATATAGGTCTCGTACGCAGTATGGGAAAAGTCGCATTGGCGACGGGGCTCGGGCAGATAATATTCACTACGATATTTGGTTATCTGATTTGCCTCCTGCTGGGGATGCAGGCACTTACAGCTCTCTATGTAGCAGTTGCCCTTACGTTTTCAAGTACAATCATCATAGTAAAGCTACTCTCTGACAAACGCGAGACTGACTCCCTCCATGGTCGTATAGCCATAGGTCTGTTGATAGTTCAAGACATTGTCGTAATTCTCATCATGATTGCCCTAACGGCAATTGGTGGGAATGAACTCGGCTGGCATCTAATGACGATTCTTGGGCGAGGGATGGCGCTTCTGGCAGGTCTAGGCTTGCTGATGTACTTAGTCCTCCCAAGGCTTGTAGGTGAGCTAGCACGTTCATTAGAGCTATTAGTATTGTTTGCAATTGCTTGGGCAGTGGGACTGGCGAGTCTTAGTGAGTTTCTTGGGTTCAGCAAGGAAATCGGTGCATTTCTGGCAGGAGTATCTCTCGCTTCTACTGCATACCGCGAAATGCTAGGAGCCAGATTGGTAAGCTTGAGGGATTTTCTGCTGCTTTTCTTCTTCATAGACCTGGGCACACGCCTAGATATAAGGTTGCTAGGATCCCAGGTTTGGGGTGCGATTCCACTATCGCTTTTCGTACTGATTGGCAATCCATTGATAATGATGATCATAATGGGAATCATGGGTTACCGCAGACGCACCAGCTTTCTCTCGGGATTGCTGATAGCTCAGATCAGCGAATTCTCGCTGATTCTAGGCGCACTCGGCGTTAAACTAGGTCATATAGGCGAAGAGACAGTTGGGTTGATTACGCTCGTAGGGCTTATCACAATCGGACTATCGACGTATATGATACTCTACTCGCATGTCCTATATGACAAGTTGTCTTCGTATCTGAAGGTTTTTGAGCACAAGGTACCTTACAGAGAACAATCGGCAGATGCATTTGCTGGGGCTGAGTTACGGCCTGACGTTATATTATTCGGCCTGGGAAGGTATGGCTCCAATATAGCGCTCGATCTGACGAGACGAGGGCGCACAGTGATGGGAGTGGATTTCGACCCGCAAGTAGTGAAAGCCTGGAACAAGGCGGGTGGAATTGCCTGGTTTGGAGACGCAGAGGATCCGGAGTTTCCCGCCCAATTGCCCTTAAGCCATGCACGTTGGGTAATATGTTCGGTACCAAATCGGAACACTAGTGTTTGTTTGATTAGTGCCCTGGCCAGTCATGGTTTCAAGGGAAGCATAGGAGTCACTGCGCACAGATCAGAAGATGTGGAATTCTTGTCCAAAATGGGGGCAGACATAGTATTCAAGCCGTTTGTAGATGCGGCAGTTCATGCCGGCGAAATGCTGGCAGCTGCTGATGAGCAACAAAGGAGGCGTAGGATGGAAAAGACTATTGCGGCGATATCTGATCATTACATAGTTTGTGGGTACGGTCGTATGGGACAACAGATCGTGGAGGATTTCAGGCATTACCGCGTTTCTCATGTTGTTGTAGAATGCAATCCTGTCCAGATTCCAAAGTTAATAGAACGAGAGGTGCCTTATGTAGAAGGCAACGCAAGTGAAGACAGGGTATTAATAGCTGCTGGGATCAAACGCGCCAAAGGATTGATCGCCGTCGCAGCCTCGGACGAAGAGAATGTATTCATTGTGTTGACAGCACGAGGACTTAATCCCAACCTGTTTATTGTTGCTCGGTCTATTTTGGAAGAGAACGAGGACAAGTTACGGCGTGCTGGGGCAGACAGAGTGATGTCTCCGTATATTCTGGGCGGACACAGGATGGCTGCAGCGGTGCTCAAGCCGCGTGCTATGGACTTCCTAGACCTTCTCGTACATACCAATCGACTCGATATGGAAATTGGCGATCTTTCTGTGTCAGCTTCCTCACCTTTGGTTGGCAAGTCGATTGCAGACAGTGGCATTAGGAAAGCGTCAGGCGTGTTGATCCTTGCCGTAAAGCACCCAAACGGTGAGATAACCCCCAATCCGGATGCCAGTTACGTTATTCATGAGGGAGACGAACTAATCGTTATGGGAACCAACTCACAATTGGATATGGCGGAGAAGGCCGCAGCCCGGCGCTAGTAAGCCCAAGCCTCAGCTGGTTCAGCGCGCTGATTTGGCAACAGATAATCGCCGGGCAACGTCATCCCAATTCACAAGATGTTCCATGAACGCTTTGGTCCAATCTGGTCGCCGATTCTGATACTGTAGGTAATACGCATGCTCCCAAACGTCACACACTAGTAGAGGCTGTGCTCCCCATTGAGTGCGGTTTTCATGCTTTTCGGCTCCGAGAATGACTAGGCTGTCGAACATAGGATTGTAAGCCAATATACCCCACCCCGACCCCTGTATAGAGTTACTAGTGGCGATGAACAAGTTTTTGAAAGCATCGAAACTTTGAAACTGCTTCTTAATCATGTCCAGCAGTTCGCCGGTAGGTTCGCCACCACCAGCCGGTTTCATGTTGGTCCAAAAGATGGAGTGAAGTATGTGGCCTGAGCCGTGAAATGCCAGATCATTTGCTATTGTATTTGCTGCAGTGAAGTCGCCTGATGCGATCATCTTGCCAACTTTTTCCTCAGCAGCATTCAGGCCTGTCACGTATGCAGCGTGGTGCTTATCGTGGTGTAAGCGCAACATTTCTTCACTATAGTAGGGTTCTAAGGCTTTGTAATCATACGGAAGTGGCGGTAACTCGTGAGCCATATTGAGTCCTCCTTTAGCATTGGCCTCGGTAATCCTTTCTAATCCTGGAACGGTCAGGGCTGCGAAGCCGAAGCTTATCATTGCCAGCAGTTCGCGCCTACTCAGTTGCAGGGTATTGCTGTCAACCCCCATATCCTGTCCCCTAGATTAGGCCTTACAGCCGAGGTTGTAATGAATATACCCAGATAACCCACGAACTAAACAACCCCAGCGTTTGTTGCAGAAAAGGCAGATCTCTCCCCCCACACAGAAATTGGTTGCCGACACAACGTAATGGCCGGAATGGAGATTACTCCATATAGAAAGCATAAAGTCGAACTCGCTTAGCCCCCCAGGTAGAATCGAATGTAGCACGAACGCCTGTTACTGCGGCCTCTACGGGCAAGCGCACGAACCTTTGGCAGTTTCCGGTAACATTGTGCAGTAGCTTCCATCCGTCTGGTGTCCGGATTTCAATACAAAAGTCTTTGACCATCTCCTCCGGCACCCGGGTAAGCCGCGGATGTCCTGCGTGGTGGCTCATCTGGATAGACAGATGCAGAGCACTGTCAAATATCAGCACTACATTCTTTACTGGTTGCAGTCCAGACCATGTGTATTCGACACTGTCACCGATATAGCCTTCCCAGCAATGCTCGTCGTCTCCCACTGGACGATTGATACCATCTCGAAGTGCATCGGGTGCACTGGAGGTAGATTTGAGCTGAGCATGGCGGGTAAGAGCTGAAAACTCTTGTTTGACCCAAGGAAGATAACAATCCTGGGAGAGTAGTGCCTGCTGGAGCTCCTTGATCCGCTTTTGGCCAACCTCTCTAGGGGTTGAGGACTCTTTTACCGCAATTGCGGCGGCTGTACCCACCGCCTGTCCCATACTACAGCCTGTACCCTGCACTCGCGCTGACGACATCGCCACATGTGACATTCCTGCGCATCTGCCGGCAAACATCAGGTTCTCTATATTTCTGGAATACAAACATCGATAGGGTATACCATAAGGTGAAGGGGTTGGATAAAACGTAGTAGGTGGACCATTATGACGAAATCCAGCCGGCGGGTGATCGTCCATCTCCCACCCACCATAGGCCACAATATCTGAAAAGCGCCCGCCGGATTCCAAGTCGTTCTGAGTAAGCACATGGTCACTGATGTAACGGCGGCTTTCGCGTTTGCCGGGAAGAAACTGTATCCACTCCAATGCCCAATTGTCAGCCCCATGGTCTCCGTGATTCTTGATGTGATCCCATATTCCATAGACAATTTTGAGCAGCTCGTCTCTGATTTTCTCGGTATCATAAATACTGTCGTTCTCACCGCCTAGTTCTACCCACCAGTAGCCCATTTCCAGCCAGTTATGACTACGATACGGCAGATCCGAGTCGCTAGGAAAGTCATATGCCCAGTCCGGCGGCTCAAACGGCTGTGGACTGCCCATGTCTCTCGCCTGAAACAGGCAAGTCATACCCATAGTCTTTGTATCCGCTACTTCTGGAGCATTTGGCTCGCCGTATTCATCTCGAGATTCCCTACCGACTCTGTACAACGCACTGGTCAGGGGAGCCAGGACTGCATCCCCAGAACAGTCCGCGAATATCTTTGCCTCCACCGTGTGATATGTCTGAGTAGTTAGCTGCCAGCCTGTAGCAGAGCGTATACGATCTCCAAGCATGTCGACACTCTGACAGGAACAGTTGAGTAAGTAAGTGATGTTAGGCTCGCGGGTAACCTTTTCGTAGAGGATAGTGTCCCAAATCGAATAACTTCTCTGTGGGTTTCGCCGCAGATTCTCAAGACGAACTTCCTCCAATATGCCAGTCTCTCTAACATTAGGGATTCTACCGTGGCGGTCTGCTCCGCATATATGGACACGTATCTCACTCGAAGCGTTACCACCGAAGACAGGGCGGTCGTGCATCAGTGCAACCTTGATTCCTTGACGTGCCGCAGATATGGCTGCACAAAGCCCTGCCATGCCTCCACCTATGACACAGAAGTCTACCTCATGGCGCACTCTCTTCATTTTCGACTCCTAGGATAATAAGATTCCAGGACACCGCCTGAAGATATGCTTTCACAGGTGCAGTCATCCACTTGCCAATTGGACAGCATGATGAGCGAGCGGGATGATTCATGTAGACATATTCTCTGTTCGTCGAAGATTACCTGCGAGAATGGCACGGTCCAAGACCTGCAGGAGGGCTTACCTGCCTAAAGCATTATTGCCGGTTTTCTCAGCCCTTCTTTGAATGTTTGCGATACACATGTTAGGTCTGGGAGCGTCGGGAAGAGGTTTGAGCTCAGGACATCGATGTACATTAACGCATGAGTCGATGGTCGTAATATTGCCAGGTTCCTCTCCGAAGTTGACCTGGAGTGCCACGGCGTGTTAGAATTAACAAGCAATCAGGAAAGGTGGGATTAGTTGACTCTTCGAACCTTCGTCTTTGACCTCGACGGAGTGATCTACCGAGGGGAGCAACCACTTCCCGGTGCGGTAGAGACCATCACAACCCTGAGGCGGCTCGGCTATCAGGTTTACTTCTTCACCAATAACTCCACGCAGACTCGCGCCTCGTATGCCGGGAAACTGAACAGAATGGGCATCTCGGTGGATGAGGAGCACATCATGACCTCATCCTATGCTACTGCTTTGTATTTGAAAGAGCGAGGTGCATGTGGTGCGTCCGTGTTCATAGTGGGCGAAGAAGGGCCTAGGGTTGAGTTAAGTGCCATTGGCATGGAAATAGTAAATGACAGTCTGGATACGCACGTGGATTACGTCGTCGTGGGTATGGATCGAAACTTCACATACGAAAAGCTGACCAAGGCTCAGCAGGCGATTCTAAACGGTGCGCAGTTCATAGCTACTAACCGCGACGCTACTTATCCTCTGGAGGGTGGAAAAGTAGTGCCGGGAGGTGGTGCGCTGGTGGCAGCAATCGAGGTTGCCACCGGAGTTACTCCTGTCCTCATAGGCAAACCAGAACCAACAGCGATGCAAAAACTGCTCGACATAGCGCACACATCGCCTAAAGAAGCAGTAATTGTAGGCGACCGATTGGACACAGACGTGCTGGTAGGAAAGCGACTGGGAGCTGTGACGGTGCTGGTTTTAACAGGCGTTACCACAGAGGCAGACCTTCGGCAGGCACCGCCCGAGTGTCAACCCGACATCGTCATCCGCCAACTGTCCGAAATTCTAGACAAGATGGCATTAGTGCCTGAGCAAAGGGCATAAGCAAGAATGTCGAGGGTTCTTGTGCCAGCAAGCAACTATCATCCAATCTCAGGCATGCGACGAGTTTTCAAAAGAGGGTTTCTATGGCAGAGGAAAGACTATCTCGAGTTCTGACGATAGCCGGTTCGGATTCAAGTGCAGGAGCAGGAATACAGGTTGACCTCAAGGTATTGGAGCGGCTTGGCGTCTACGGAACTACCGTGTTGACGGCTGTCACGGCTCAGAATACGCTCGGTGTGCAGAAAATATGCAAATTGCCTCCTCGGATAGTAGGAGCGCAGATAGACTCGGTCATTCGAGATATCGGTGCAGACGCATGCAAGATTGGCATGTTGTATGCGCCGGCAGTAGTGGACATCGTTGCTCGCAGGATTGCGCGGCATCGGATACCGAATGTTGTTTTGGACCCGGTAGTAGCCGCTAAGGACGGCACGTTGCTGTTGACGACTAAAGGAATCCAGCGCATGAAGCGAGTGCTGATCCCGAAAGCCATGGTGCTCACGCCAAATGTCAATGAGGCAGAGATACTTGCTGGTATACCCGTACGCAGTTTGGAAGATCTAAAAGAAGCGGCTGTGGCTATCAAGGCTCTTGGGTGCCGATATGTGCTAGCTACCGGAGGACACCTTGAAGGTAATCCGGTTGACATATTGTATGACGGCACGCAATTTGTGGAATTGCCGGGGACTCGCATTGAAGGGCCGCCGGTACACGGCACTGGATGTGCATTCTCTGCGGCTCTGGCGGCTCGTCTTGCCGTTGGAGACTCCGTAATCGATGCGGCGAAATTTGCAAAGAATTTGGTGGCGGAGTTAATACGTTCGGCGGTAAAGCTGGGGAAGGGCAACCTATTGATCAAGTGAGCTGGAGCATTTCTTTATCTTATTGCAATGTTCAGGTGTGCATAGTTCGACCTGCCCAGGGGGGAGAAAAATCATGATTAAGTACATTTTTGTGACAGGTGGAGTTGTTTCGTCCATCGGTAAAGGCATCACTGCGTCGTCGCTGGGGCGATTGCTGAAGAATCGTGGTTTCAAGGTGACTATGCAGAAGATAGATCCTTATATCAACGTCGATGCCGGCACGATGAACCCGTTTCAACATGGAGAAGTTTTTGTGACAAACGACGGTGCGGAAACCGATCTGGACCTGGGGAACTACGAGCGATTTATTGACGAGGACTTGTCTAGGGATTCGAACGTCACAACTGGCAGTATCTACAGGGCAGTTATCGAGAAGGAGCGGCGCGGCGATTATTTAGGCGCTACTGTTCAAGTCATTCCTCATATCACGGACGAGATCAAAGACCGCATCCGTCGTGCACCGATGGATGCCGGTGCCGATGTGGCAATTGTAGAGTTGGGTGGCACTGTTGGTGACATCGAGGGCCAGCCTTTTCTCGAAGCAATCCGACAGTTCAAGAAGGACGTGGGTGCGGAAAACGTGCTGTACATCCACGTTACCTTGATTCCGTTTGTCGGTCCCTGGGGCGAGATTAAGACCAAACCGACTCAACATAGTGTTGCGAAACTTCGGGAATTGGGGATCCAACCGGACATCCTGATCTGTCGTTCGAAGCTCCCCCTGAGCGACGAGATGAAGGAAAAGATTTCGCTATTCTGCGACGTGGACAAGGAAGCAGTGATAGAAGCTTTGGACACCGAGTGTATTTATGAGGTACCCTTAAAGTTCGAGAAGTGGGGTCTGGCTGAACAAGTGATCAAGCGGCTACATCTGCGGGATGGCAGTCCTGATATCTCGGAGTGGCAATCTATCGTGGATAAAATGCTCAGGCCATCTCATCGAGCGACCATTGCGGTTGTCGGCAAGTATGTTGCGAACGGCGATGCGTATATTAGCATTGGCGAGGCCATAAAGCATGGCGGTGTCGCGAATGATACTGGCGTAGAGACCAAATGGGTGGAGTCCGAAGACATCGAGACTTTAGGCGCAGAACAGTTATTGAATGATGTGGACGGCATAATCGTCGCCGGGGGTTTTGGCGCACGAGGAACGGAAGGCAAGATCGAAGCGATCAGATATGCGCGCGAGAATGGCATACCTTATCTAGGCTTGTGCTTCGGCCTCCAGATGGCTGTTATCGAGTTTGCGCGGCATGTGTGCGGGCTTCAGGAGGCAACTACCGAAGAAATAGACCCCGAGGCAATTCATCCTGTCATTCATCTACTTCCCGAACAGCAGTCTGTGACGACGAAGGGCGGCACTATGCGTCTGGGCATATATCCCTGCCGAATCATCGAGAATACCCTGGCTTGGAAACTGTATGATAGTGAACTGATTTACGAGCGCCATCGTCACAGGTTCGAAGTAAACAATGCGTATCGTGACGTGTTGGGGAAGGCAGGAATGGTCTTCAGCGGCGTGTCTCCGGACAACCGATTGGTGGAAATTGTGGAAGTTCCAGATCATCCGTTCTTTATCGCCACTCAGTTCCATCCAGAGTTCAAGTCGAGGCCAAACCGTCCACATCCGCTGTTCGCTGGCCTTGTGGAAGCGGCATTGAGACACAGGCAAGGAAAGTCGTCCGAGCCTAATAGGACCAGCATATCGAAAGCATAGGCTATTTCCTGATGGATGTTCTGGTCTGAGGACACATCGGTTTTAAAATGACTTAGGAGCTGGAGTTCTGATTGTTTATCGTTGGTACAGTATTGTCAGTCTTTCTGCTGATGTTTGTTGGCTATGGTGCGAAGAAGGTACGGTTGCTCCGGGCTGAGGATGCAGACCTGCTTGGCACCATAGTCTTGTATATCACTTTACCTGCATACGTTTTCGACGCGATCTACAGTTTTCACCGCAAACTGCCAAGCGACATGATAAAAGTTCCGTTTCTTGGCTTTGCCGGTATATTGGTCATTTTGGTCCTCGCCTACGCCATCGGACGTCTGATGCGGCTCGAACGCCCAATGTTGGGCGGGTTTATTATTGCGAGTGGGTTTGGAAACACGGGTTTTCTGGGCTACCCGGTAGTTCAGGCCGCGTTTGGCAAGGGGGCGGCGTTGGTAACTGCTGCCCTGTACGACGAGGTGGCGATGGCAATGCCTCTTTACACACTGGGTGCCATAATAGCAGCGTCATTTGCCGGCTCTAAGGTGGATAGTGCCCAACTGCGCAAGGTTCTCACCATACCGTCGCTGTGGGCAATCCCAGCAGCTCTCATACTTCGACCGGTAAGAATTCCCGTCCCGGTAGTGGATGCAATTCAGTATCTCGCACTGGGGACGATCCCCCTCGCGATGATGACACTTGGTTTGTCAATCAGTACCAAATCACTGAAGGGCATAGTCACTCCCGTGCTTGTGGCGTCGGGCTTGAAACTGGTTGTCTTGCCGGTTGTAACACACTACCTAGTCAGTGCTTTTGGCGTATGTGGGTTGATACACAAAGCTACCGTACTTGAATCCGGCATGCCGACAGCGGTGATGTGTGGGGTTGTGGCTACGAAGTTTGGGAAGTCTGGCATTTTCGTGGCTGGCATCATATTCGTTTCAACCCTATTGAGCATCGCCAGTATTCCAGTCACGTTGTTCTTGTTGCAGTAGGCTCGAAAACTGGAAGTGCGGCTACAGAAGAAATTCAAGAAACTTGGTGTATTCTGTGTGACTGTAAACATTTACATGTTCTTTGCCCTATGTCAACGTTAGATTCCTGAGAGGGAAGCTTATGCATGAGTATGATACGATCATAATTGGCGGTGGACCAGCGGGTTTATCTGCCGGGATTTATGCCATGCGTTCACGCCTGAAAACCGTTCTAATCGAGAAGCTTATGCCAGGTGGGCAAATGATGGTGGTGGATCATATTGAGAACTACCCAGGATTTCCGCAGGGAATCAGCGGGCTGGATTTGGGTATGGCGATGCATCAGCAGGCACTGAGTCTCGGCTTGGAGGTCGTCGCCACAGACTGCGTAGGCGTAGATTTCTCCTTGGAAACAAAGGTCGTCAAAACGAGCGATGGCGAATTCCGGGCACCGACCGTAATTTTGGCTGTGGGTGCAACTCCCCGGCGGCTTGGCATTCCCGGCGAGGACAGGTTGACCGGCAAAGGGGTCTCGTATTGTGCGACTTGCGATGGAGCTTTTTTCAAAGACAAGCACATTGCTGTCATTGGTGGTGGCAACACTGCTATTCAAGATGGGGTGTTCTTAACCCGATTTGCTAGCAAGGTTACCATAATTCACAGGCGTGATAGGCTCAGGGCAACAAAAATCCTTCAGGAACGAGCCTTTCGAAACCCCAAAGTGGAGATAATCTGGAATACAGTAGCGGTGGAGATTTTGGGGGAACAGAAAGTGGAAGGAATTGTGCTGGAAAATAACCGAGACAACTCACGGCGAACCCTTCCCGTTGACGGGGTATTTGTATTCATCGGCAATGACCCGAATACGGAATTCTTAATGGGTCATGTCACCCTAGATCCCCAGGGGTATATTGTCACCGATGAGGACATGCGCACGAATGTCCCTGGGGTATTCGCTGCTGGAGACTGCCGCCGCAAGTTCTTGAGACAGATGGTGACTGCCGCCGCAGATGGAGCCATCGCCGCGGTGATGGCAGAACAGTACATAGAGGCACTCGGAGATCGGGCGCTGTGAGCCTAGACATAGCACTTTGTGTCACTGTTCGAGGCGATTTGCATGGCCGATTCCATTGAGTGCTCGAAACATGGTAGAATTGACATATCACGACATAAGGTGATCGGTAATGCCAAGTAGAATGACTATTGATGATATCGTCTATTGGTTTACAAGAGATAGGATACCTTTCACCAAGGCTGTCATTGCAGCAAGTGTACTCGCTTTCTTGGTAAATCTGTTTGACCGGACGGGCATTTTTCGCGCGTTTTTGATTTTCGACCCGTCTTTGTTCATACTGAAGCCTTGGAGCGTATTTACTTATCCGCTTATTCAGCTGGACGCTCTGTCCTTGCTTTTCGCAGGCTATTGGATGTGGGTGGCGGGAGGTAGTCTTGAACGCACATGGCGAACACGCACCTTTGCCGTGTTTTTCATGGGAGTGTCTGCCATTTCTGCACTTGGCATCTGGCTTGGCTATGTGGCTACCGGTAGGCCGGTATCGATATCTGGATTGTGGGTACCGCTAGCGGCAGTGACAGTAGCCTTCGGTATGCGAAACCCGGAGCAGGTAATACTCTTCATGCTGATCATTCCAATGAAGCTGAAGTATTTGGCTGCGATTTCCGCTGGTCTGCTGTTCGTGGGGTTTGTCAGGATCCATCTCCTTCTAGGATTATTTTCGCTAGCAGGTTGTGCAGTGGCTTATTGGTATGTGCGCTATGGCTATGATATTAACCTCGGGCTAGGTCGGTCGCATAGGGACAACGTCGTCCGCATCAATCCCTCCCGTTCGCGGCGGAAGGGTCTACTTGGTTGGTATAGAGATTGGCGTGAGCGGAAGAGGCTCAGGGACTTTCTGGACAAGTAGTGACTTAACGACTCTGGTCATTCCCAACCCGTCGCGAACCTGCAAATCACCTTGTTGATGAGGTTCCTGATGCCCTCACTACTCACAAGCTTGGTGATTGAACGAGATGTAGGTAGCGCTCACGAAGACAAGAATCGCTCCTATTAATATACGAGTACTAAACGGATCACCCAGCCAAAGCACACCCGCCGCTGAGGAGTAGATGACTGTGCTCAATTGGATGATGCCTGCCTCACCAGTTCTTGTAAATCGCATGGCATAGGTCAGAGTGAGTTGTCCGATAGTACTAGACACCCCAATGAGAAGAAGCAGAAGCCAGCCATAAGCATCTGGCCAAACAGCCTTCTCAAATGGCAGGGCTACCAAACCAGCGAGAAGTCCGAATATTGCCAACGAAAAGAAAATGCTGGTTGTTGTCGTATCTTTTCGTAATTCGCGGACGATGACCAATCCTAGTCCCGCCAAAATTCCTGAAATAAGTCCAAAGACATCTGCCATAGAGATGCCGCGAGTATCAACTTGTGAGATCAGATACAGCCCAGCGAATGCGACCAACACCATGATTATCGTCTTGAGACAGATACGCTCCTTCAGTAATATGGCTGCGAAGATTGGTGCGTATATGAAATAGGAGTTGCCGAGGAAAACACTATTTGTGAGAGATCCTGCGTTTGGGCCTTTTGCAGCAGCGAGGCTTAGAAAATAGAAAAGAATTGCTGCTCCACCAACACCGCCTCGGGCAATCCACAGGGATGGACGTCGAACTTCAATTCTTCCGATTCCGAAGACTCTATAAAGCGCCACCACCAGTAAAGCGAAAGTAAAACGTATCACAGTTGATTCAGAGCCGGGTATTCCTGCTCTACCTGCCAGCCGTACAAGGACGGCCATCACCGCAAACATAATCGCTGAAAAAGTGAGCCAAAAGGGGCCATTTCTAAGTATGGGATGCCGTGTGATGCTCATATATGTCCGTCTTATCTGTTCGTATCTTTGGTCTGCTGTGGTCTCTTTACTTTACCCAGATTTTGGCTAGCGTGCCAATTGTAGTACTATTGGGCACCAATGTCGTATATTTATGCAAGGGTGGAAATTTGGAAAAGTGGGTGTAGTCTATGAGAATTGGTTTCTCGATTTGCGTGGCAATCATTCTGATGTGTGGTTTGCTGAACGCCGGACAGGTGGTCAATCAATCCTTCAAGGGCACTATCGTGAAGACTGTCAACTTGAAGTACACTCTATATCTGCCGGATGGTTATGACAAGCCGGGAAACAAGACTGAGTATCCTCTTATCTTGTTCTTACACGGCGCAGAATACCGTGGCGATGACGTCTCCAAGATAGCAAATCTTGGTCCATTGGGCTATGCTAAGAGCCATGCAGGCTTCCACTTCATCGTGCTTGCTCCCCTGTGTCCGACTGGGAAGCAATGGAAACCGGATGAGCTAATAGCACTCTTGGACCATATTCAGAGGACTTACAGGATTCAGAAATCTGCCGTCTATATTACGGGCTATAGTATGGGCGGTGCCGGGACATGGGCCACAGCTATGGAATACCCCGAACGCTTTGCCGCAGTCGCCCCTCTCTGCAGACGGGTTATTCCTTTGCTGATCGGAAACTTATGGCAGACACCGGTATGGGTGTTCCACGGTGATAAAGATGACGTGGTACCCTTTGCACAGTCGGAGGAAGCAGTAAGTTGTCTGCAGGGCATGGGAAACAAGAACGTGAAGTTCAAAGTATTTCAGGGAAGGGGTCACGATATTTGGCCTGACGTGTATGGAAGTTCAGAATTGTATAGCTGGTTTATGCAATTCCGGAAGGATTTCAACACCTCGAAAGCCAATTAGTCTGTTGGCAATTTGGGTTGATAACCCGTAATGGAGTGTATGAATGAGCAATTATGAGTCATTTGTCTTGGACATTTTTCCTATGAGTGTGGAAGAGAAAATCACGGCATTGGCTTTTCAAGGAATTGTCAACCGTGACGGATATAATGTACTCTACAGAGCACGGTTCTGGAACTGGCCGGACGCCGATGACAAATGGATCGAATGGTTTAAAGAACGGAAAGGCGTGAAGTTCACGAAACTGGACACACTGCCGGAATTGGTCGCTAAGTTCCCCGGCAAACTCAAAGGTTGTGTGGTTTGGGATCCCCGGTTGGATCAGACGAAATGGGTGGCGTGTGTCCTTGCTGGTCTGGAAGATCTTCTACCGATCGCACCCGAGTGTATCGGCAGGTATGGTGACTTGCCAATAGTAGAAGACTTACGCGGGCGGTGGGACAAGGAACTCGATGTAGTCAGGTGGTCAATAGATAACTTGATCCCTAGGACCAACAAGGAGATGATGTACAGTGTGGAGTTCTGCTGGTCGGGGCGTACCATAGACAGTATAGACTACGCTGTTTCCCAACGTGCGTATATATATTCTCTCAGGCATGGCAAGAGACGCGCGGAAGAGGGCGACTGGCAAGCGGAGCAATGCTTGGCACATGAGGTTCATACCCTAATTGGTCCGATGGCAGCGGTTTTTGGCTGGGGTGAACCGGAAGAAGACTACTGCAGGCACGTAACTCGCCATGACAACTACATTATGTGCGCGGAAGCACCAAATCTGAGCTTCTTCGCGCAGATTCCATGTGAAAGGACCGAGTGGAAGCAACGTGCTCGAAAAGATCCTTCACAATTCAAGCTTGAGGATAAGCATTACATCACATTCAACACGTCAGAGGGTGATACTCCCAAGATGGCTGTGGCTCTCATGGGGGGCTCGTGGTTCGATCCCAATCGAGGCAAAGTTCCGGTGTGTTGGGGTATCAATCCCATCTTTCTAAAGTTCTTTCCAGTTCTCCTGGAATACTACTGGGATACAGCAACAGAAAACGATTACTTCATGGGAGGAGCTTCGGGAGCCGGCTATGTTTATCCGAACCTGTTGACACGTCCGATGCCCTATTTTGAGCAGGTCCGGGAATATTTCGGTAAAGCGGATATGCACGATACGGATGCTTGGATGCACTTCAATGAGCCAGTGTATGACAAGTATGCAGAGGTTGCCGGCTTGGAGTCCATTTCGATGCCTTGCGGGCCCTTTGGAGTCACTCTCGTAAACGGCGGACAGACTTGTGTTTTCATGCGAGGTAACTCTGGCTTGAACTATTTTGATGCGTCTGCTAGCGCAGAAGATTTGGCCAACGCAATCAGAGCCCACTGTGAGAAGCGCGGAAAACCGTCGTTTAGCACCATTCACATTGTGCCCGATGCTGGCCATCCCGCCGCTCAAGGTGGTTATTGTCCGTCCGATTTCTTGAAGATCCAGGAGATGCTCGGGCCTGATTATAAAGTAACGACCATGCAGGAGATGGCTGTACTGGCAAAACAAGCGATTAATACAGGCAAACTTCTGGATGCACGTGACCCTCGCTACAACGAGTGGGAGGATGTGCGCAAGAAAGCTGAAAAGTAGCCAAACAGTGCATCCTTGGCTGAATAGTGGACGGCCGGTATGAGAGTCATACCGGCCGTTTGTTATCCAGAGGTTTGCTAATGCCTCCCAGTAGATCAATGATCCCTGTGCAAAATATTATGTGCGAGTTGTTCGAGTGAATCTCGTGCATCAGACGCAGGCAGCTGCTGGAGGCTGGAGACAGCAGTTTTAATGAAGTCCGACGCAACGAGTGAAGCTTCCTCTATGGCGCCTAATTGCTGAGCAAGCCTCAGTACAAACTCCACGTCCTCCATTGAGTTGTTACTGTCTGAAAGTATTTTCTCTATGGCTATTCTGTCTGCGGAACTTGCCCGCATCATAGTTATAATCACCGGCAGTGTAAGTTTGCCCTCACGTAGGTCTCCACCTATTGGCTTTCCAGTTCTAGCGGGATCACCTGCGAGGTCCAAGATATCGTCCGTGATCTGGAATGCGATTCCAAGATTCAGTCCATAATCCGCCAAAGCGTTTTCGATCTCGTTTGGGGTGGAGGCAAGGATTGTGCCTATGCGACAACACGCCGACATAAACTCAGCAGTCTTGTTCTTGATCGTAGATATATATTGGTCGGTCTGCGTACGGAAGTCATGGACGGCTTCGATTTGATTTATCTCACCTTCAGCCATTGCGATAGTGGCCTGAGCCACGGCCTGCATTATGCGCATGTCGCCATGTTCTGAAAGTAAGAAGAATGACTTTGCCAACATATAGTCGCCGGTCAGCACAGAAACATGATTACCCCAGTGGGTATTCGCTGTGGGCCGTCCTCGCCTGATTTCAGCACCGTCAATGACATCGTCGTGCACCAGCGTAGCCATGTGTATGAGTTCAACACCCGCAGCCAGTTTGATCATGCTATCTATGTCAACGGGTTTATCTGATGCGTATGCAGAGAGGATTACAAGGGATGGCCGAAGGCGTTTCCCTCCTGCGCCCACAAGGTGTCTGGTCACCGCGTCTATCGTCCCGACAGGGGAGGCCAGTGTAGCATAAAGAGTCTCTTCAACCAACTTCAGTTCGCTCTCTATGAGTCGAAGAGGGGTCCACTCACTTTTTGCGCTTGGATATGAAATAGACATTGGTTATCTCTTTGTACCTACGTAAATGGCGACTGCGCCGGCTACTAGATCATAGATTTGGACATCATCTAGACCAACTTTCTTCATCATCATGGCTAATTCCTGTCTAGAATGAAACCGACAGATCGACTCTGGTAGATAACTGTATGGATCTCTTTGTCCGTGAACCAACCATCCGATCAGGGGTACTAGTGTCCGCAGGTATAGGAAATATGGATACTTAAACAGAAATCCCTCAGGTCTAGCAAACTCGAGCACTAGCACCTTTCCGCCTCGTTCGACGACCCTAGTCATCTCCGCCAGGGTGTCGGCCACACTTGATACATTCCTTAGACCGAAGCCTATCGTTACCGCGCGGAATGACTCGGAGCAAAATGGTAGATTTTCTGCCCTGGCTTCTACTGATACTATGTTCCCGATTTTCCGTTCTTTGAGTTTCCTTTCTCCGATGCTAAGCATGGACCGGCTGAAGTCCACTGCCGTCACACTGCCTGTCGCACCCACGATTTTTGCTATTTCTATCGCCAGGTCCATGGTTCCGGAGCACACATCGAGAGCCCTATCGCCATGGGAAAGGCCGCACAGCCTAGCCGCAAACCTCCGCCAACGCTTATGCAGTCCGAAGCTCAGAATGGAGTTCAGCAAGTCATATTTCGACGCAATTGAATCGAACAAGCTTTCAATGTATTGCTCTTTCGGGGTAGACATGTTCATCAGCTTGCGACTTCACTGCCGAACTGGCATCGGACCAAATGGTATTCGGAAACTGCAGGGGTCAAGGACGATAGAATACCTCACTTACAGATCGATTGTAATGAATTCGGTTGATAGTTCGAGCCAGCGTATCGGACAAACACCTAACTGTCACGAACGGCAGGCTGAGAAATTCTTCAGTCTGCGGTATGCTATTCGTCACCACCAATTGCTTGAGCTTATGGTTTTCGTACATGTCTAAGAGGCGCTCGCGTGCTTTACCGACACACAAGTTATGAGACACGCCTATGTATATTTCCTCAATAGTCTTTTGTTCTGCGAGTTTGCAAACCAGGGCATGCATTGTGCCACCGTTACTAATCATATCATCAAGCACAATGGCAATTCTCTTACCCTCGAGATCGCCGATGATTTCAGAGATAACAACTTCCTCAGGTCTTGGCCGGTATTTCGAGGCGATCGCACATTTAAGATTGAGTCCTCTACCGAAATGCGTGACGAACTTGGAGGCGCCTACATCCGGAGCGACAGCGATGACATCTTCTCTTCCTCGAAAGCGGCTAAACTCTTCGATAAAAAGCGAGAGTGACTCCAGGCTGTTCACCGGCATATTCCCGTAAAAACCCCGTATCTGATCACAATGCGGGTCCCATACGATAAGGCGGTCGATGCCGGCTGCAATGCTCAGATCTGCCATAAGTCGGGCGGTCGTGGGTTCTCTTGTAAACATGGTAGGCTTATCTTGTCGGGCATAAGCCAGATAGGGTAACACACCAGTCACATGGCTAGCTCCGTGTTCTCGAAATGCTCTGACGGCTATCAGGAAAGCCATGTAATTCTGGTCGATCGTGAGCTTGAAAGTGGGATCGAAGAGAGCTTGGAACAGGAAGACGTCACCACCACTGACATGCTTCTCTAGTCGCGCACAGGTTTCGGAATCTGTGAACCGCCTATCTATGTTTTCCATATACAACAAATCGTCGTGGCTTCCTGATTCTTCCAACAATTCCTTGTAGCGTTCCAATACTCTACGAGACAGGTATGACCCTGAAAAACAGCCAGCGATAATCAATCGTCCCCTTGGGGTCATCATCTTCTGACTGTCTTCTTGAGCCAATATCTCGGGAGTAAAGAATATTTTACGGTTATCACCTGTTACCTGTGCCATATCGTCTCCTATGAATCACGACTTAAATTCCCGATAGCATTGCGGCTGACCGATGGGCAAGTTGTATGAACGGCTGAGGGTAGACGAGCATCAAAACCGTTACTACGACGGTCAATCCTACTACGAAGTTTAGAGGGCGAGAGGCAATGATAGGTGTTCTAGTCTTGGCTTCGCAGAAGAACATCACGCGTGCAACGTTCATGTAGTAATATATCGAGACTACCGTATTTGCGGCCGCGATCACGGTCAGCCAAAAGAGCGCATTGCTGGTGTCTCTAGCCACCTGAAGTGCTGCTGCGAATAGATAGAGTTTCCCGATGAATACGCCGGGCGGTATACCGGCCAGCGACAGTAGGAAGAGTACCAAGGCAACCGCAGCTACTGGCGCTCGTCTTATCAACCCGGAATAATCTCTTATCTGGTCCGATCTTAATCTGGATGATAGGATAGTTACAACTGCGAATGCCCCTAGGTTCATGAATAGGTACGTGAACAAGTATAGCAAGACTGAGGGTATTGCTAATGAACTCCCATAGGCGATGGCAGCGACACCGAGCAGCATATAGCCCGCATGAGCGATGCTCGAGTATGCGAGCATACGCTTGATGTTCACTTGTGGGATTGCCACTAGGTTACCGACTGTCATGGTTGCGGCGGACAAGAGCAGGACAAACGGCTTCCAGTCGAATGTTCCTACTGTCACACCGGTAGCGAAAAATCTGGTTATCACAGCAACGCCTGCAGCCTTCGAGCCGACAGATAGAAACGCCGTGATAGGCGTTGGTGCTCCCTCGTAGGTATCAGGCGCCCACTGGTGGAATGGGACCATCGCTATCTTGTATCCGAATCCAACTAATACCAACGTCACTGCAACAAATCGGATGGAATACCTAACCGACCACATGGCGCTAGGCAATTTCAGTAGGCTTGTCGTTCCGGTCATGCCATAGATGATGGACATGCCGTATATCATCACCGCTGCTGCGACACTGCCGTAAAGGAAGTATTTCAAAGCCGCCTCGTTTGACCTGGGGTCTTGCTTCAAATAACCAACCAGGATATACGAAACAATGCTTAGAAACTCGAGGGATAAATAAATCATAACGAGGTCCGCCGAGGAAGCCAAGGACGTAATCGCTAACGTCGCGAATACCAGGAGCGCATAGTACTCGCCGCGGTGGAAACGCAGACCCCTGAAATAGGTGACTGACAGCAGGATCACCATTAAAGTGGAGAGGATGGCGATGATCTTGAAAAGCAGGGCAAAGCCATCCAGTATTATCATTCCTCCAAACTGAGGGATTCCTTTCACTACTTTGTCATCAGCCAGGAGTATGACAGATGGGACAAGTGCAGCCAGGAGTACAACAGAGCTCAATACTTCTGGCGAGAAGATGCCAACTCTCTGTTTTTCGCCGTATTTGGTGAACCTCCCCGTGGCGAGTCCGACCAACAAGGTCACAATGCCGCCGACAGCGAGGATCAATTCTGGAGAGATGTAGTAGAGGTCAAAGTTCATCCTATCCTCCACCCATCATTGCTACTGCCCCGACGATTCTCATGAGCGAGTTGCTGAGCGTGTTTATCAGCAGAGCTGGCATTACTCCAACCAGTATAGTCAGTGCAACCAGTGGCGCCAGGCTGATAACCTCTCGTCTATCGGCGTCCGGAATATCCTTCCATTCGGGGTTAAGTGGGCCGAGCAGCACCCGCTGAAGCATCCATAGTAGGTATGCAGCGTTTAGAATTACCCCTAGACCAGCTAATGCAGTGATAATCGGGAAGATTCCCAGGGATCCTCGGAATACGAAGAATTCGGAAACGAATCCTGCCAAGAGCGGCAGACCGAGAGATGCAAATGCCATGAAACTCAGCAAGCCGCCATAGACTGGCACCTTGGCAAACAGACCTCCGAACCGGTCGAGGTCCCGGTTATGAGTCCTTTCGTAGATTATCCCAACCAGAAGGAATAATGCGCCAGTGATCAAGCCATGGGCAAACATCTGCAGTGATGCACCCGTCAGGGCCATGGCTTTGCTGGTGATAATCTCGGATTTGTGCACTGCGCCTATTCCTGCTGGGATTGCGGCTGCGGCGGCTGCGGTTCCCAGCATTACATAACCCATGTGATTGACGGATGAATACGCAATTAACTTTTTCATATCCCTCTGCGCCATTGCGACTAGTGCTCCGTAGACAATGCTTATGAGTGCCAGGACGGCAATGACCGGAGCATAGTTTCGAGCCATATCCGGAAGCATGGGTAGTGATATTCTGAGGAATCCGTAGCCACCGAGTTTTAGCAAGATGCCGGCCAGAATAACGCTCCCTGCCGTCGGCGCTTCTACGTGCGCATCTGGTAGCCATGTGTGGAATGGCCACATTGGTACTTTGATTGCAAAGGCAAGGAAAAACGCCAGGAATGCCAGCGCACCCAACGTTGGATCATCTGCAAATGGAAGCTGACGAATTGCTTCTGGGATGCTGAGCGTGTGTGGATTGGTGTTGAAATAAACGCCAATGATCGCCAACAGCATCGCCACGCTACCAACTAGGGTGTAGAGGAAGAACTTAATGGCCGCATATTCTCTCCTGGGGCCTCCCCAGATTCCTATGAGGAAGTACATCGGCACAAGGCTGACTTCCCAGAATACATAAAAGAGGAAGAAGTCCAGAGCTGTGAAAACACCGAGCATCCCGGTTTCCAAGAACAGGAACAGTGCAAAGTATTCCTTCGGTCGCTCATTTATGATCCAGGAGTAAATCAAAGACAGGGTTGTCAGCAGTGTCGTCAGGAATATTAGCGGTATGCTGAGGCCGTCTACACCCATGTAGTAGTGCACGTTGATCGCTGGGATCCATGGTACCTTCTGGACAAACTGCATGCCGGGCACAGAGGGGTCGTACCACGCCCAAAGCAGTACAGACAACACCAATGACGGCAAGCTGAACACCAAAGCCGTCCACTTGATGATGTTGGCCTTGTCCCGCGGAATAAAAAGTATGATGACCGTTCCAACGAGCGGAATGAAAGTTATCAGTGTTAGAATCCAGTTATCCATAAGGCGCATGCCTCCACATTGATCTTCCTATTGTTCACTTCTGCTGTTGATCTCCGCCTTTAGTCACACGAACGACATCGAGAGTCGCCTGTTTGAGCACTGCAACGAGACTGACTTTTGACTAAAATCATTACCTAAGCAAGTAAACCCATACTACAAACAAAATGCCTAGAAACATGATAAGGGCATAGTCCTGGAAGACTCCGGTCTGAACAAAACGAAGGAGTCTTCCTGTCAACTTGGTTGTTCCTCCGATCAGGTTGACTAGGAAGTCCACGATCCACTTATCAATCCAGTTATTAACAATCGAGAAACCAAGCGTCAAGTATGCGACACCGTTGACAACGCCATCTATGATCTTCTGGTCGAACCGACCCATAAATCTCACGGTAATGAACAGCGGTCTGATGAGAATTGCTTGGTAAATCTCATCCACGTAGTATTTGTTGACTAGTAGGTTATACACCCATGGCAAACTCTGCCGAAAGATTGCGGGTGAGACGATACGCTTGGCGAAGATAGCCCAGCCAAGTAGTATACCAAGACCTGCTGTTCCGGTAGCTAATCCTGCCACAGTCCAACTGAACGGTGGTGCCTCTGCGTGTCCGAAGTTTACGAGACGATGGAAAAGATTGTGCCCTGGCCACCCTACCCATCCTGCAAAGATCGAAAGTACAGCGAGGATGACAAGGGGTATTGTCATGACCCGTGGGCTTTCGTGTGCGTGAATGCCTGAGTTTCTTGGTTCGCCCCAGAATGTAAGAGCCACCAGCCTTGTCATGTAGAAAGCTGTCAGAAACGCTGCGGCGAGACCCAATGCGAACAAGACACTGTTTGTGTGGAACGCTGCGAGCAGGATTTCGTCTTTGCTGAAGAATCCTGCGGTAAGAGGCAGACCTGCAAGTGCTGCAGTAGCAATCAAGAAGGTCCAGTACGTGCGCGGCATCTTCTTTGCAAGGCCACCCATCTCCTGTATGTCTTGCGTTCCCGTTCCATGAATCACACTACCAGAACCCAGGAAGAGATTGGCTTTGAAGAAAGCATGGGTCATAAGATGGAACAGACCGGCAGTGTAGCCTGCTGGTCCCAGGCCAAGCCCCAACATCATGTATCCTAGTTGGCTGACGGTGGAATACGCCAGGACTCGCTTGATGTCGTTCATCACGGTTGCGATTGTGGCCGCGAATAGGGCGGTAAAGCCTCCGACGACCGCTACAACCTGCAGTGAGACAGAATGAGGTTCACATGCAAATACCGGGTACATACGACCAACGAGGTAAACACCGGCGGCGACCATCGTAGCTGCATGAATCAAGGCGCTGACCGGCGTTGGGCCCTCCATAGCGTCCGGGAGCCAAACATGCAGCGGAAATTGTGCCGATTTCCCAACTGCTCCCATGAACAGAAGCAATCCTGCGAGTGGAAGCACCTGAATACCGAGGACAGTCAGACGTGCAAATCCAGGCTCTTGAACCGCGGCGAATATTTCATGGAAGTTATATTGCCCTGTTTTCCAGAAAAGAAGGAGCATCCCCAGTAGTAGGCCAACGTCGCCGACTCTAGTGACGATAAATGCTTTCTTTGCGGCACGCATCGCGGAAGGCTTCTCGAACCAAAAGCCAATCAACAGGTACGAAGTCAGGCCGACAATCTCCCACGACATGAAGAATAGGAGCAAGTTGTCCGCCAGTACAAGGGCGAGCATTGCGGCACCAAAGAGTGACAGGTACGCAAAAAACCTTGGGTATCGCGGGTCTCCATGCATATAGCCGACGGAGTAGATCTGAACAAGCATTGTCACGACCGTGACGACGACCAACATCATGGCGGTCAGCTGATCCACCATAAATCCCATGCGGATCTGAGAATCGCCGATAACCGCCCACACGGCACTGCGCGCAAACGGCTCGAAGTGCTCGCTTCCCAGTGCCTGATGTATTGTCCACCCGACTACGAGCATGGACAGGATAAACGACATGACAATAGCTGCGATGGCAATATAGGCTCCCTTTCCTGGACCTCTCTTACCGGTCATCAGGATGAGACCAAATGCCAGTAATGGCAACACTGGTATCAGCCAAGCTATCTCTATTATGTTTCTTAAGAAATCAGGCATCGCGCAGTTTACCACTTCAGCACGTTAATTTTGTCAACGTTAATGTGTTCGATATTCCGATAGACAGCAATGATGATTGCCAAGCCAACAGCAGCTTCCGCGGCGGCTACGGTGATGACGAAGACGGCGAACACATGGCCGGTGAGGACAGTAGGATGTAGGAAACGCCCAAATGCCACTAAATTGATGTTTGCCGCATTCAGCATCAGTTCTAAGCCCATGAGTATACCGATAGCATTTCGGCGACTAAGCACACCGAAAATACCGATACAAAACAGCACCACGGATAGCGCCAAATACCACTGCAGAGGAATCATCAAACTTGTCCTCCTGCGTCAGAGTCTTTGACGGAACAAGGACAGCTGCTTTCTATTCGAGAAGGCTCACCGGTATCTGACGAAATGCCTTCACGTGGGGCACCATCTTCTTTCGCCAAGATGATAGCTCCAATCATAGCTACAAGTAGCACAATTGAAGCAAGCTCGAAGGGAAGTAGGTATTTCGTCAACAACGACTGTCCGATAATGCCAGTTGTTGGCTGGAATTTAGTCGGTTCCTTAAGTCCCCATGGATTGAATACAAGGACCTTAAGGAGAATGGTAAGAATGCCCAGCGTTACAGGAAAGGACGTTACCGACCACTGTCCGAGTGTCTGCGATAGATTAGATGTCATCACTCGGTGGGTAAGCATCAATGCAAACATCATAAGCACGGTAACCGCACCAATGTACACCAGCACCTGTACTGCGGCCAGAAAATCTGCAGAGAGGACAATGTACACTCCTGCAACACCTAAGAACGAAAGCGCCAGGAAAAGGAGGGAGTGAAAGATATTTCTTAACGTCACAACCAGGAGTGCCGACCCGATAACCACACAGGCCACTGCTAGAAAGGCAAATTGATGCAGAGTGATGTGCACCTAGGTATCCTCCCTTCCGGTACTGGTTGCGACGGTTTCTTTCGCTTCGGCCTTCGACTGCCTTATTCCGCCTAATTCGTTTAGCTTCACTCGGTCATAGATGAGGTCTTCCCTGGAAAAGGCCGCCAATTCGTACTTATCGGTCATGACCAAAGCACCGGTGGGACAAACCTCCGAGCATAGTCCGCAGAACATGCATCTTCCTGCGTTCATCATGAAGCTGTCCACGACGCGCTTCTTGTCTTCGCCCATATGCGATTCGACCGTGATCACTCCGGTCGGGCAGGCTCGTGCACACGCTCCACAGCCGATGCATAGATCAGCGCCAGTGTCTGGATCCACGGGTAGTCCAGGGAACCCGCGGTAGCCTTCCGGAAGTTGCCATCGCACCTCAGGGTACTGAATCGTTACCTTCTTCCTGAACAAGTTCTTCAGGGTAACAATGTGCCCCTTTGCAATGCTGTAAATCGTGTACAGACCTTCGCGGGTATATTCAATTGCTCGTCTTATTGGTCTACACATTTCATATAAGCCTTGGTTTCTTGCGTGGCAGGTTTGTCCCTCACACTAAGAACTAAGGACCAACAATCCAGTCCATGCTATATTGAGTAGAGCTACGGGAATGAGTACCTTCCATCCAAAGCTCATGAGCTGGTCGACTCGCACTCTAGGCAATGTCGAACGAATCCACATCAGTATAAAGATGAGCACAGCTGTCTTGCCAAGGAACCAGATAACTGGCGGTATGAACGACAAGGCCGGATGCAAAGGAAGCCACCCGCCTAGGAACAGAGTAGTGGCTACTGCTGATATGGTAAACATACCTGCGAACTCTGCCAAGAAGAACAAGGCGAACTTCATTCCGCTGTATTCCGTGTTATAGCCCGCCACAAGTTCCGATTCAGCTTCCATGATATCGAAAGGTGTCAGGTTGCTCTCAGCTAGTGCTGCGCACATGTAGACGAAGAATCCCACTATCTGGGTAGTGATAAACCATTTTGGGATGATTCCAAAATAAACACCCTGTTGGGCTTCGATAATTCCCTGCAGATTCATTTTGCCGGCAAGCATCACTGCCGGAATCATTGCCAATACCAGCGGTATCTCATAGCTCACCATCTGTGCGGCCGCTCTGAATGCTCCTAATAATGACCACTTGTTGTTCGAAGCCCATCCGGCGGTGATAATACCGATGATTGGGATTGAAAGTACAGCAGCAATGTAGAGCACCCCGATGTTCAGGTCCTGAACAACCCATCCGTTTCCTTTGCCAAATGGTATGACGACGTAGACCATGTATGCTGGCACAAACACAATAATCGGCGCTACAACAAACGGCCATTTGTCTGCCATGGCTGGGATGATGTCTTCCTTGGCAAGAAGCTTGATAGCATCGGCGATGGTCTGAGCCAGACCATAGGGTCCAACGCGATTTGGTCCGATCCTGGCTTGTATCCAACCCATGATCTTTCGTAGCCCGTAGATGAGGTATAAGACTACGAAGAGTATGAAGAACAAGACGATGAGTGCATCCACAAGCATGATAGCAGGTCTGAGCCACACCTGCGGAATATGCAGCCACTGAAAAACAGTTTTGACGATGGTTGTAAGAGTCATTTTAAGGCTGTCTTAGGCTAAACATACGCAACGCTGCGAGGTGCGTCGTCTCTCTGTTTATGCAATCACGTCGACAGCCCCGGGTCGCTCCTCGCGAATGGGGCTGCCTCAGCAATTATAATGTTGTAGACTTTCTGCGTCAAGGCGAGGTCTAGGAAGGTGTACTTTTGCAATACATGTGTGACGCATGCTTGACAACTCGCGCATACCAATGCCAGCTCTTAGACTTGCACGAAGACTTGACATTCGCCACACAAGATCATTCTTGACTATATACTATATCTATGCTAAACTACTTTAGTAAGTTATCCATTTGTAGAAGGTAAACCATGCAAGGAAGGTTCTTGGGAGTCATAGAATTGGCCAAAGAAACCTGGGAAACTTTCAGGCTATACGCAGGGGTGCTCCTAGGTGGTTACTTGATTTACCTTACAATTGTTTTTCTCCCTGTAGCTAGTGCATTCATGATTGTCGTAGATATGTTTCTTTCGGTTGTTTGTAGTTTTCATAATGAGGACCTTTTACTTCTCAGCCTTTTCGTTCTCCCGCTATGTCAGGCGGTTATCGTAAGTGGAGTTATCATACCACCACTGACTGGCGGGCTCACGGTTTTGATGTTAAAAGCAGTGAGGCGACAAGATCCTAAGATCGAAGATTTGTCCGCGGGTTTCAAGAGCCTTTTTCGTTTCCTTGCTGTATACATCCTTTTTCGAGTGGCAATAGGTTTAACTGCAGTTCCAGCAATAATCGCCGCGTGTATTATAGTGTCATGGTGCCCTTGTAGCGACTGGGGTGGACCAGCAGCGCCGTTACTAACAGATGTTTTTGTCTCCGCATTAATTGTCGCCTCAGTATGGCTTTTCATTCAATGCTTCCGCTACTTTTTTGCATTTTTCCAAGCTGCAGATGGAGCAGAAATCTGGGATTCCTTCAAGGCGAGCGACGAAATGGTTGGAGGGAGGGTATACAGCTTATTCTGGCGGCTGATAGTAATAGGATTGTTTTCAATCGCAGGAATTATCTTCTGTGGAATAGGGATAGTACTTACGAGCTTGTTTGGATGGTTAGCCCTAGCTCATATGTACCAAGCTCTCAAAGGAACTCATGGTCAGACCAATACTCAGCCTGAAGCCGAGCCTTCACCACCCATACATTAGGCTTCCACAAGAGCAAAGTCCGCAGTAACCTGCCCCGATAGGATTTTCTCCTGATTAGCATTCTCTTGATACAACGATGTGGGTACAGTTGCATCTGTGGCTTGTCTACTCAAGAACAGCCACTCCTCCAGCCCACGTCTTGCCAGTCTACAATGATTGACACTGTAACTCAGCAGCAGTTATACTTTAGCAGCAAACCGATATTTGGACGGAGACAGAGTTGAAACCAAACTTGTCTGGTAAGTTCATAGTAGGTGTAGACTTAGGCGGTACAAATGTGCGTGCTGCCGTAACCGATAGAGGGGGTCGTGTCCTTGGCGAAGGTCGTCGGCCATCCCTGGCGATGGAAGGTCCAGAGGTTACTATATCGCAGATTGTTCAAGCCATTCGAGACGCCATGAACAGCGCGGGCGTTCAAGCGAACGATGTCTGCGGTGTGGGCATGGGTGTGCCAGGCCGGCACAAATCTAAAGAAGGTATTGTGCTGTGGTCGCCAAACTTCAAGGACTGGGGTGGGCTTCAGCTCTTGGCTCCGATACGCGAACAAATCGGTGCCCCGGTATACATGGGCAACGACGTGAACGTTGCTGCTCTCGGCGAATTTAGATTTGGCGCGGGTAGAGAAGTCAATAGCATGGTGATGATAACCCTTGGAACAGGCATTGGAGGGGGAATCATCCTTGATGGAAAGCTCTGGCTGGGCGCAAACGAGGGCGGAGGCGAAATAGGCCATCAGGTCATCAACCCGAATGGGATGAAGTGTGGTTGTGGCAATTTCGGAGATCTGGAGGGCGAGGCGCGTCGTGATTCAATTGTCGAGCGTGCTGTTCGCAAAATATATGCTGGGCGCGAAACGATACTTACGAGTATGGTAGGGCCAAAATACTACGATCTTTCACCCGCTATGATTGCCGATGCAGCGACCCAGGGTGACGAAGTAGCGCGCGAAGTAATGGAGGAGACGGGCTATTATGTGGGCATAGGAGTAGCGAACGTCATCAATTTCCTAAACGTTGAGATGGTGGTCATAGGTGGAGGGATCTCGCAAGCTGGCCCGGTGCTCTGGGAACCAATTATGCGGACAGTTCGAGCGAATGCCCTTACAGAAGCTCTGGAAGTTTGCCAGGTTGTTCCAGCCGCCCTTGGTGACGATGCAGGCATCATGGGTGGTGTAGTCCTCGTTATGCAGGAGATAGAATCGTGCGCATGATAAAGGAAGTTGCTGTCAAGGAGGACGGCAGACTCATCACCTATTATTGGTTTGAAAACGAGAGCAAGATGCGCGGGGCTGAGAGCAAACAGCAGGTTAGTCATGCCGGTACTGTGTCAGAACAGGAATGTCTGACTACAGGCAGTGTAGTAGGAGAAACACCTGGGCGTACTAAGAACTAGAAAGGATTTGCTTTGTCAGAACTGCGTTGGCATCCCCTTTTGGAACAATGGGTGATTACTGCTACTCATCGTCAGGAGCGGACTTTCTTCCCGCCTGATAACTACTGTCCTCTATGTCCTACTTGCGAAGGCAGCTTTCCTACCGAGGTGCCTTTGTCGGAATATGAGCTAGTGACCTTCGAAAACAAATTTCCTTCTTTGCGAAGATGTCCACCTGAACCCGCAGTGGAAGAAACAGACCTTTTCAAAGTTCGGCCTGCCAAGGGTGTATGCGAGGTCGTATTATACTCGCCGGAACACACAGGCAGCCTGACGGACAAGAGTGAGATAGAAATCGAGCGCTTGATACACGTGTGGACCGACAAATACGTAGAACTGGGCGATCTCGATTTCGTTGATTATGTGTTCATTTTCGAAAATAAGGGTAAGGAAATAGGGGTGACTTTGACGCACCCTCATGGGCAGATTTATGCATATCCGTTTGTGCCCCCAGTGATTGCTACAGAACTAAAGGCTAGCCGGAGGTACAAGCGAAAGACAGGTCGGTGTCTGATTTGTGATATAATAGATGAAGAACTTAAGGATGGACGCAGGCTAGTGGTTCAGAACGATCACTATGTAGCGGTGGTTCCGTTCTATGCACGCTACCCATACGAAGTGCACATCTTGCCGCGTGAGCATCGCAGATGTCTGCCTGATTTCTCAAAAGAAGAAAAGCGCTCTCTTGCACAGATTTTAAAGGTCGTGTTACTGAAATACGATAATCTGTGGGGATTCTCCCTTCCGTACATGATGGTTCTGCACCAGAAACCTACAGATGGAAAGTCTCACGGATACTACCATTTCCATATAGAATTCTACCCGCCATACAGGACTAAGGACAAGCTGAAATACCTTGCAGGATCTGAATCAGGTGCAGGGGTCTTCATAAACGATACACTAGCGGAAGAAAAGGCAAAGGAACTAAGAGAGACAGAGCCGCGGGTTTAGAAGCTGGTGATCACGCTCGCGGCTAGAGGGAGGGAATTAGCGGTGAGCACAGATCTAAGATCCATCAGATTCGTTGAACCAAAGGCGCCAGGACATCATGTCTACGGTCGTATCAAACTTCCGCGGTTGGGTTCGCCGATCCTCGCCACAATTCTCCGACAGCGTGGATTCCAGGTTCGAGTGTACTGCCAGGATATTGAGGAGATAAACTGGTCAGATGTGTATTCCGCTGATATGGTCGGTATATCTGTTACGACTTCAACCGCCCCTGCCGGGTACCATATTGCTGATCGTCTTCGTCAGCGCGGTATTCCTGTCGTAATAGGGGGACCTCATGTTACATTTCTGCCAGAAGAAGCCCTGCAGCATGCAGACTACTGTGTTCGTGGCGAAGGCGAGTACACGATTGTGGAACTGCTAGAGTGCTTGAGACTTGGTGAAGAGCCCAAGCATGTTGACGGGCTTTCATATGTATGGGACGGTGAGATCAAGCACAACAAGCCCCGGGAACATGTGTGTGACCTAGATTCGCTGCCCTTCCCGGATCTTAGTCTTATCCATGGAGCAAGACGAATTAGAATCACTCCAATTCTTACTTCGAGGGGTTGTCCGTTTGACTGTACTTTTTGCTCCGTTACCGAAATGTTTGGTCGAAAACTCCGCTTTCGGAGTGTTGAAAATGTTCTGGAAGAACTGAAACAACACCCCCACAAGCAAATTTTCTTTTACGATGATAACTTCACGGCCGACCGGAATAGAATCAAGATACTGTGTGAAGAGCTAATCCGGTGTGGGCTTACGGCAGGGTGGACAGCACAAGCTAGGGTAGATGTAGCCAAAGATGCAGAATTGCTGAGTCTGATGCGTCGAAGTAACTGCTTCATGCTTTACATCGGCTTAGAATCTGTCAATCCAGAAACCCTTGCAGCCTTCAACAAACGCCAGAAAGTTGAAGAAATAGAGGAATGCATACGCAAATTGCACAAACATAATATAATGGTTCACGGTATGTTCATTACAGGAGCCGACCAGGATACACCAGACGTCATCCATCGTACGACGGAGTTCAGTCTGAGAAACGGGATAGACACGGTCCAATTCTCTATTCTCACGCCTATTCCCGGGACGCGTTTCTACGAGCAGCTTGATAGTGAAGGTAGAATTTTCACAAAGGACTGGTCCCTGTACGATGGGCATCACGTCGTGTTCGAGCCTAAAAATATGACGCCGTACGTATTGCAAAAAGAGACGTTCAAGGCGATGAAGCGGTTCTATACACTATGGCAGTGTCTCAAACTCGTATTTCGGCTGAAACTTCTGGCTGCGTTTTTCCGGTACTACGGGAACAGGCAGATCAAACGCTGGGAAGCCACAAATCGAGATTTTGTTGCCTGGGTGAAGGCAGTCGGGGAACGCACACGTGAACTGACTAAGAAGAACAGACCTGTTACAGAGTAAACATATAATGATTGGAAGAAGCAGAAATGGCAGATCTAGAGAGTAGAATCGATTTAGTCACTGAGAAGTTCATCGAAGTATACGGTAGCCCGCCGCGAACAATTGTGAGAGCGCCGGGAAGGGTAAACCTAATAGGCGAACATACGGATTACAATGACGGCTACGTTTTGCCCATTGCCATTGATCGTGACATTCTGATTGCAGCTTCTCCCTCCGAGGAACCGGTGGTATGCTTGTATTCTGTGAACTTCGACCGCATATCCATGTTTCGGTTGGACGACATCACACGCGATGTGGAGAATGAGTGGAGCAACTATCCCCGGGGCGTCGCATACATGCTGCAGAAGCGTCGAAAGCATATAGGTGGAGTGGATATGGTAGTTCAGGGGGATATTCCGCTAGCCTCGGGATTGAGTTCGTCGGCTGCTTTTGAAGTCGCCTCAGCCATGGTTTTCCAAGCGTTATATGGCTTTGAGATGTCTGGGCCGGAAATGGCACTGCTGTGTCAGTCCGCGGAGAACGAGTTCGTGGGAGTGAACTGTGGTATTATGGACCAATTTATCTCACGTTTGGGATCGAAGAACCATGCTCTGTTCATCGACTGTCGCAGTTTGGATTATCAAGCGGTGCCATTGCCAGAAGAGGGCATCAAGGTGATAGTCGCCAATACGATGCGGAAACGAGGATTGGTAGACTCGGAGTACAACGTGCGGAGAGCGCAGTGCGAGGAGGGAGTGTCCATTCTCAAGGCTTTCCTGCCAGGCATAAGGGCACTCCGCGATGTAACCGTTTTGGATTTCAAGAAGTACGGGAGAGAGCTTCCGCCGACAGTCCGTCGCCGCGCCGAACACGTCATCACTGAGAACAATCGTGTATTGGAGAGCATTGATGCATTACGCCATGGCAAGCTTTCCGTGTTTGGCAGGCTGATGAACGCGTCACACGAGTCTCTGAGAGATAACTATGAGGTAAGCTGTAGAGAACTGGACGTAATGGTGGAAGCCGCCTGGCGAATACCCGGCGTATACGGTTCACGTATGACAGGAGCAGGGTTTGGCGGCTGTACCGTCAGTCTGGTCGCTGAGGAAGCTGTAGAAGAATTCCTCGAGCGTGTACCCCAAGAGTATCGGGCACGCATCGGCATAACTCCAATGGTATATGTATGTACTCCGGAAGTCGGCGCGGAAGTACTGATGAATCTAGAACCAGAAGAGGTTGCAGAATACGAAGATTCCTTCCCTGCTAACAATGATGATTAGGAAGGCATCGCTTTTTAGCTGGGGGTAGCTCCGGAAGCTTATCCCATTGGCTTTGGGTGTATTGTAGGCGGAATGTGCACCTGGTGCCGGCAATGGCTACTGGTCTGACCCATCAGGTGTAGAGGAAGCAGGAACGTACTTTTGGTAAAGGCCAGAATTGGGTGCGGTTTCGAGATATAGTGCGTCATACGGCGGCGTATCTTCAACCTCGGCGTATACGACATGGCCATCTGGGAGCTTGCCTATACTCTCAACGTTTACTCTAACAGGTCCGTCAGATAGCACCCACATCTGTCCAGCGTAGGTAAAAGCCCTCGGTGTTCCCGGCTGAGCCTGGTCAGACGTTTCCGCTGGAGGTGAAGGAGGCAGGGTAGTGGGTGTGGGTTTCACAGGTGGCGATGGCGGTGGCTCAAGGTAGTCAGCAGGGTTGCCCGTCTTGACCGTGGGTCCGACAACCATTACTTCCTCAGGGGGGCCGGACATAGCTCCGGAAACCACCAGAACAATAACAAGCACTGCAGCCACGCCGAGCATTACCCAAAGCCAGCGAAGCTGAACAACCAATTCGTGCCTAGCTCTCAAGTCTTCCTCCACTTAAGTTGATGTAACACCGAGGAGACTATACCCAAGAGCTACCAAGACTCAATCGTCAGCACGAAACTCTCCTATCAGAAGCCACCTAGGGTAGCTTTCTCTCTGCTCGAATTCGCTTAACTGTATCGCCTAGTCCACCAACGCGAAGCAATTACGCCTTAAGAGACTACAGGAGAATCGGAAGACAAGAGACCAAGTTCCACTGCCCGGCGGATTGCTTGGATACGATTGGACACATTCAACTTTTCATAAATTCGAGCAAGGTGGAAATCTACTGTGCGCTTGCTGAGGAACAGGGTTTGTGCGACCTCTTTGCTTGATCTACCCTCGATGACTAGACTGAGAACTTCGACTTCTCGCTCTGTTAGAATCCCGTTGTTCTTGTCAGAGCAAATGCTGGACAACGATGTGGCCATAGCGAAGTACTCCTTTCCGCGTTCACTCTTCCAGCACTCGATGAATAGGCTTATCGGTGCCCTCTGTTGTACTCTACTCATCCCTGAATGGCAGAGCGCGCTTCTGCCAGGAGTGCCCAGCCCTTACTTCATTACTTTGCTGGTTTACCCACTGTAGGTTTACCACACCAGCCGCAGGTGGAACACGGCTAGACTTCACAGTGCTTAGGCTACTGCGTGGTAGGTTTGTGTAAAGCGTACACCCCTCCTACTAGTAATAATACCAGTCGACGTGCTTTATGTCAAGATATTTTCCGTTTTGGTAATGAGAAACCTTATGTGTAGAACTGTAAGAGAGACACCCTGCTTTCAGGGCTTGTCTTTTCTTGTTGGGTCGGTATAGAGTACTCAAGCAACAGTGTGCATTTCTGTTAGTTTATCCATTATCTTCAAGATGAACACTATACTTGTGGTTGCCTAACATCTCTTGTGGATTGTCCTGGCTGGAAGATCGCTTTCTTTGAGAGAAAAAGTATCGATGAATACTAAAGTTAAGATGCCATTGATCGTGAGAATCCGCATCCTAGGCTAGAAAAGCGGCGTAAACCCAGCGGCAGAGTGTACTACAACTACTCACAGGCGCAATCTTCGAAGGAGTTGGGCGCTGAGTGCCACTATTACCGTACTCATACTCATGAAAATTGCTCCCACTGCAGGCGGGAGGACTATACCCGCTTCATACAGCACCCCTGCCGCTAGGGGTATGGCAACCACGTTGTAGCCGGTTGCCCAGAGAAGGTTCTGGACCATTTTCCCATAAGTGGCCTTGCTTAGACGAATGATGCGAGGAATATCGCGGGGATCGTTGCGAACAAGAATCATGCCGCCGGATTCCACTGCTACATCCGTTCCTGCGCCTATCGCGATCCCGACATCGGCAGAGAGGAGTGCCGGAGCGTCGTTCACGCCATCGCCCACCATCGCCACACGTCGTCCCTGCTCGTGTATTTCCCTGATCTTATTCGCCTTGTCTTCTGGGAGAACGTTTGCATAGAATTCAGTGATTCCCAGTTGCACTGCAACCCAACGAGCGACATTCTCACTGTCACCGGTCAGCATTGCTACACTGATACCCATTTCCTTGAGCTGATCGACTGCCTCCTTCGACTCGGGACGTATTATATCAGCCAGGGCCACCGCACCCCTGATCCGTCCATTCTCGACAAGATAGACCAGCGTCTGGCCAGCGGCTCTTGCCTCTTCCACAGATGTCTCAATGTCCGCTGGTACAGACAAGCCGAGCGACTCTAGCAGTCTCGGACCGCCGGCGTTTATGGTTCGATTGCCTATTTTCGCCTCCACTCCTCTTCCAGGAAACGCCCTGAAGTCGCTCGCCTCGGGTAGAGCCAACCTGCGTTGTTCAGCCTCACGCACAATAGCACGGGCCAGGGCATGTTCCGAGTCTTTCTCCGCGGCTGCCATCTCGGCAAGAGCCGTGTTCTCGTCTTCACCTGATATAACAAAAACGCCTACCACGCCGGGTTCTCCCTTGGTCAAAGTGCCAGTCTTATCGAACACTACGACATTCAGCTCGCGTGCCATCTCCAAGGCAAGCCTGTCTCGAATGAGAAGTCCGCTTTGCGCGGCCAGAGTTGTGGATATCGCGACTACCAGTGGAATCGCCAAGCCTAGTGCATGGGGACACGCGATTACCAATACCGTGACACTTCGCTCGATTGCAAAAGCTGTGGGCATCAGGCTGGAATACCAGTATGTGAAGGTTGCTGTCCCGGCGATGATAGCAATTATCGTAAGCCAGAACGCCGCGCGGTCTGCCAGATTCTGTGCCATTGAGCGTGAGTTCTGCGCCTCGGCAACAAGTTTCATGATACCAGCAAGAGCCGTATCTTCACCGACCTTAGTTACCTTTATGCGAAGCGAGCCATCGCCATTCACTGTTCCGGCGATCACTTGATCTCCTGCGGCCTTGGTAACAGGGCGAGATTCGCCAGTGATCATGGATTCGTTTACATCGGATTCCCCTTCAGTCACTAGACCGTCAGCAGGAATCTTGGTACCAGGCCGGATAAGGACCATGTCACCTACCCGGAGCGCACTGACTGAAACGGTTTCCACGCTTCCATCGGTGATTCGTTCGGCCTTATCAGGCATGAGTTTTGCCAGTTCTTGCAGAGCACCTCTGGCTCTAGTGATCGCTCGCATCTCCATCCAGTGGCCGAGAAGCATGACTAGGACTAGAGTCGATATCTCCCAGTATAGTGGCTCTCCCGGCAGTCCGAATGTGACGGCGAGGCTGTAGACAAACGCCACGGTAATTGCCAAGGAGATCAGGGTCATCATTCCGGGAACTCTGTCACGGAGCTCCCCGGTAGCACCCTTAAGAAAGAAGAGCCCACCATAGAAGAAAATGATCGTGCCAAAGATGACGGGTATGTACCGTGAGCCTGGAAACAGTGGAGCAGTATACTGGAGAAGACGTTTTATGCTCGGTGAGTAGGCAACAACAGGGACTGTGAGAATAAGGACGACCCAGAATCGCCTCCACAGCACATCGATATCGTGTCCAGCATGCCTTTCGTGGGTAGGGCGCATCTTAACGCCACCATGAATCTGGTGCTGGTTATTCATTTCCTTGTTCACGCTACTGTGCTGCAAATGGTCCACGATTCATCCTGCTTCTCAATAGCCACTAATATCTTTTTTCACACGCTCATATTCCTCTTTGCTGATCTCCCCCCTGGCATATCGTTGGTTCAAGATATCCAGCGCACTCTGCTGAGATGAGCTTCCTGCGGCGCGCCGGGTGAGATAAATGACGAGCCAGACGGCAAGTACAACAATAACGATCCAGAACAGCGCCATAAAGGCCATCATGATCCAACCCCCCGGAGTGAAATAGTTATAATCATGGCAAGGCAAGTGATCTCACCTCCCTCACAAATGATGCCGGTGAGGTTTATATCTGCCGGATGTTTGCTGTGAATTGTAATACCCAATTGAAGCCATGACGAACCTGTTGTCCTGGTCTACCGTGTTCAGAAACGGTCTCTGGACTTGGCTCTCCCGCCACGTGGAGTTTTCCGGGTTCTGCAGGCCTACGCAGATATGGATAGCTGTCTAGCGAAGGCTAGCCGCTGTTAGATTGATGGGCTGCTTTGTGAGTGTGTGCTACACCTCCATCGTTTCCACCACCACTCCGAATCTGTGCCAAAGCCAGTAATAACCACCTGGCCCACACCCATAGTGGTCAGAATGAACACAGTGACAGCACCTAAGATCGGGATGGCACGAATCAAACCTATCACGAGTGCACCCAGTGCCGCTGCCCACACCGTAGATGTTATTGGCCGGTGAGCGGTCTCCCCTATCTTCTTTCCCAGGGCTGCGCTTATGCTCGCTCTCCCCAATATTGCAGTTATCGCGAGCAAGATGATCTGTATAGGAATCAATGCGATCCCCATACACGTCATGACCAGAAGCAAGGCTACCGGCAACACAAGCAGCCACAAAACGAAACCAAGCAAGATTGACATCCCAGGTCGGCTGAACGATGCTTCAGCGACCGTTCCCAACTGCGATGGGAATATCGCTGCCAGCACTACAGTTATGGCGATATACACCCATATATATACAAGATGCACCATTGTTAGGATCCAAATGGCTCCGGGACCAGCCAACTCGTCCTTAAGCTAGAATTGTATATGTTGACGATTTCGCCACCCACGTGAGCACCGTCCGACATTTGGATCTTGCCCAGTATAGCAACTGCATCCCCGTCTATTCTCCCACCGGAACACACCTTGATATTACCCCACAATGTCACCGCATCTCCTGTCAAGTGTCCCTTGACAATGATGTTTCCGCCTAATGATACGACGTCATCTGTCGTCTGATGGAGTTCGATGATCACATCTCCAGCGAACCGGACTATGTCTTCAGCACGATCATTTCGCGCGCTCGTCTCCGTCTGTAGAGCAAGCTTATCAATCGTCATGTTGATGAGACACCGACTGCTCGTCTGGTTGCTATTATCGAAACGCTGTTCCAGTTCGATGCAAAACCTGATTTCTTAGCCGATTACTTGGTGAGCCATAAGTCGATATTGAGTTGACATCACTTTTCCGCATTGCGTTGTTTAGTCGCTCATCGTCGCTTATTGACGAAGGGTAAAGATGCACAAGTTAAGAATCTTATTAAGTGAAAAGAGGTATCCTTATCATTCGAACCTCACTGGAGGAGTATTAGTATGAGTGATGGCTTGAGTAGACGGAAATTTCTGAGCATTGCTAGCGCTGGAAGTGTGCTAGCACTTGGTGGCATTCACGTGGCGGAAACGGCTCAGACTCAGAAGCCGGCAGCGGGCACCAAGACTGGAGGAAAAATGAAGGCTAACGAAGCACGGCCACTGCTGTTTGGAGCGGGTATGTTTTGGGCCAAGTGGCGGGATAAGCCTTGGGATTACGACCACAAGCAGATGAAGCTGTTTAAGGAACTTGGCGGCAAGATTACCTCTGCGTCTTTTGACTGGTGTGAGCTCGAGAAGGAAAAGGGCAAGTTCAACTGGGACTACACAGATCATGTTGTCGACGCAGCACAGGACTTGGGCCTCAAGCAGTTTGGCTATGTTGGAAATACCGCGGCCTGGGCTCTCCCACCGGGGATCAACCCTGAGCATGGATATCGAAATCCGCCGCGCGACGACTGCGAGAAGGACTTTCGCAACTATTGCACCAAGGTAGCAGCTCGGTACAAAGGTCAGGTGGAGCTGTTCCAATTCTGGAATGAGCCAAATGGGTGCAGTTGGATTAACGATGGATGCTCAAACGGGCATATGTTTGAGTCCTATACGAAATGGCTGAAAATTGCATATGAGGCACTGAAGGAGGGGAACCCCAAGTGTGTAGTCTGTGCTGCGGCGCTGGATTACAACGAGGGAGTTAAGGAAGGATACAAGTACATCGAGGGCATGTATCAGTGCGGTGCAAAAGGCTACTTCGACGCGATTTCAATCCATCCATACGCCGACTCGGGGTTGCACTGGAAGGCAGTAGAAGACACGCGACGTGTAATGGTTGAAAATGGCGATGGTTCGAAGGGCATCTGGATCACGGAGTGGGGATATCACAACTCGAAGACTCCGGATGCCGCCAGGAAGCTGAAAGAAGTACTTACCAAACTTCTTTCGCCGGAATACAGCTATGTCCGGATAGCGAACTACCTGGTTATCACGGACCTTCCTGACGGTGGTTACGGTCTATATGACAGCGAGATGGTAGAAAATCGCCCCATCGCCGCTGCGTTCAAGGAAATGGCGAATATGATGATATAAGACTAAGGCTGGCGTTTACTTGGAGCGCCAGCTTCTGTCAATACACAGCCACAAACCTAATTTGGTGGCCAGGAAAGATATGTGAAAAAGATGCCCGGCGGGTAAACCATCGGGGGTCTTTTTCTATTTTGCCAATTGTGCAGTCTAGCTACTCTGTAGCCCCTTTCTCAAGGGCAAGAGTCATAGTTGGTACATCACATACCTCGGCGGGGCCGAAGTACTGGATTGGGCCTGGGAATACATAATCGTCCTCGAGAGCCCATTTCTCGCGGTTTGCGGCAAACTTCTGGAACGGTTTGCCGTTCAGATTGACCAGTGCCTTTCGGATAACTGGAACGCACTTTCCTTTCCGGCATTCCATATTCAGCATCATAGTCACTGGCACGCCGCCCGCGACCCATTCGTCTGCCGGCTTTGTAGTGTTTTGAACCATCACCGTATAGCCTGTTAAGCCTGCGCGGACCAGTTGGGCTGCTGTATAACCCAGAGTATACGCATAGTCTGCGTCGTAGTTAGAAGGTGCTGCACATCGCCCCTCGTAGCCGAAGAAGTGAGAGAGAGGGCTAAACTTCACGAAATCCTTGCCGTCGTGCGCTTTCAAGAACCTGATTCTGTCCGAGACGAGATCGATCAACAATCGTTCTGTCTCGACCTGCGACAGAGGCACGTTTCCATGGCTATCACGACGGAGCAGCACCTCCTGGATATCCTGAGGAAGTGAGTTGTAGACCTTCGCGCTCTGCTCGCTAAGCACGTTGCTGAGGTACTGCACGCGTTCGGAATGGTCTGGCAAACTGTGGATGTACTGCTCGTCTTTGCCCAGTATTGTGCTCAGCTCATCTATCATGGTCTTAATATCCGGGATGAATTCCACAAGGCCCTCCGGAACCAGCAAAACGCCGTAGTTCTTACCTGCCTCGGCACGCTTCACAACAACATCGGTTATGTAATCGACAATTTCCTGAATGGTCGTACCCTTGGTCTGAATTTCCTCGGAGATTAGGGTGATATTCGGGTGGGTTTGCAGGGCACATTCCAGTGTGACATGACTAGCTGCACGTCCCATCAAGCGAATAAAATGCCAGTACTTCACAGCTGACAAAGCGTCCCGGCAGATATTGCCAATCAGCTCCGAATAGACTTTTGATGCTGTGTCGAAGCCGAAAGACATCTCTATTAGCTCATTCTTCATATCTCCGTCTATAGTCTTCGGCACGCCTACTACGCTTGTTTTCGATCCTTTTGCTCGCAAGTATTCGGCAAGCATGGCGGCGTTTGTATTCGAATCGTCTCCGCCTATGATTACCAAACCATCGAGGTTCATATCCTCGAAATTGCGCTGGCAGGCTTCCAGGTGTTCGGGCTTTTCGATTTTGTCCCGGCCGCTCATGATCATATCGAAGCCACCGGTGTTTCTATATTCGTCTATGATTTCTCCGGTAAGTTCTCGGCAATTACCCTTGATGACGCCGCCCGGGCCCTTCAAGAATCCATAGAGCTTGCTGTCTTTATTCGCAGCCATCAGCCCATCGTACAAACCCGCGATGACGTTATGGCCACCCGGCGCTTGTCCACCAGAGAGAACTACTCCTACCCTCAACGGAGCATTGGTAAGGCTGCCTTGCCCTTCAACCAGCTTCACGACAGGCTGCCCATACGTATTTGGGAATAGAGCTTTGATTTCTTCTTTGTCCGAGGCAGGTTCGGTAGGAGCTCCGAACTCCACTTGTATGTTCCCCGTTCTCAGCGCCTTCGGCAGTTTTGGCTGATAAGCCCTTCGCGCTTTTTCAAGACTTGATATTTCTGTAGCCATTTCTAAATCATCCTCTTCCAAAATCTACTGCTTTGTCATTCACCGTATTATATAAAATCCTGACCTGTTTTGACAAAGGCTGAATCAATGAGTCAAGATGACTTGGCAAATTTCCCAGATATGGGGTTTTCTCTTGCCAACTTGTCACGAGTTACCTAGTATAAGCTAGGGTGACAGGTATAAGCTATTGAAGAGCGCAGGGCGCTTCTCATCCCAGGCAAGTCCTCTTCCCCAGCGCATTTCAGCCTTATGTTTGCCTTCGTCCACGTCCCTGAAATAGACGCTACAGCCGATAATCTTGCCAGGCGTGGGAGAAGCATATGGCAAGAACTCCCGTTTCCAATTCATCGCTACCTCGTAAGTGATGATGTTGTTTGTCCTCTTCGCTGCAATCCGTACTCCGTCGGCAAAATCCATTGGGCGCTTCGCCCCCCAGTGTCGGTATGCCCAGGCTTTGTCATCAAAGTAGCCGAACACATAATCGCAATCGCTTTCGTCAAAGAACTCGCTGGGATCTGTCGAGTCGCGCCTGAGGTCGAAGCCTACATGAACCGAATCGAAGTCCTTCATTTGCCACGTATTGACTTTCTGGATATATTCGTCATCAAGCACTCGAAAAGCGAGATAGAGGTTTTCCTCATCCCACTGAGCCCAAATCCTGCCACACAAGTCCGCCTCACCGCCCCATTCACGATAAGAATGCCCATCATAATCTATGCTTGATGCAACCTTTACCGATGGGATGGTCGCCCATTCACTCAAATCACCGTCGACAGTTATCTTGCCTTTCGCACGCTGACATTGTAATGGGAAATGAATCGGTATCTTCACCGACCCCAGTTCGCACTCCGCTTTCAGGTTAGCGATCAAGTGGTACCTATTGGGACGCATGGACTTGTCGAAGGTGACGGTTGCATTCACTTTACTTGTTGACTTAGGAGCAAGCGTAACCTGGCTCGACTTAGGCCTTAGGGTTATTCCACTGGGCGCTTCCCAGGTGATCTCGACGGTGCGCTTCTCTGGAGTCTTGTTAGTCACGCCTATGGAGATTTGCTTCGTCCTGGTATCAGGAGGAACATCCACGTGATCCCTCGAGATAGCGAATTCGGCAGGCGAATCTGATTGCAGTTCCAAAATAGCCCTTCCGATAGCCCCGCTTTTCTTGTTTCTCACCCAAGCTGTGAAGTAATGTGTGGACTTGACATTTGAAACTGGTGGTGACAGATAAAAGCTGAGCGGTCTGGAGGAAATTGGCGTGATCTTCCACGGGCTACGATTTGCAGGGTCGGTAATGAGCTCTATATCGAGATCCTCGTCAAACCGCGGTTTGATAGTTACTTTCGCAGTATCGCCCGCCCAAACGCGAAACTTATCGGACACCGCCACCACGTTCAGTGGAGGTCTATCTTCCGGCAGTAGTTCTATCAATGTAACCGCATGTAGCGGCAAGATTATCTCGGTTTCAAAGTCGGCGGCCGGGCTGCCTTTCTGTGGCGTGTCACCCCTTTCTGGACCCGTGCGCGCTAGAATGGCATCATGAACCATCTGCAAGTCGGCAGTATACGGGTCGAATTTCACGTTGGAGTGCGTTTGATCTACTACATACCGGCGATAACGTATGCCAGGCGATTTGAAAGGCAGTCCGTTGATCTTGATCTTCACAGGCGTATCTACCGATGACACAGTCATCTGCGCAGAGTTCGCGAGTAGTTTCTGATATTCCTTGGGCCAACTCCAGATGAGGAGTGCCACCTTGTGCTGATTCTTGGTAGCAATGACATGTACGCTTGGATCGCTTGTTGTCGCGCGCACTTGGGTATCGGCCAGCATGTTCCACATCAGAGCTGCATTGTACACAGGCTTGGGCAGTAGATTTGGATACGTCACCATACCCCACCGGCCCCACAGGTCTCGACTGGGACCGATTGCATCCCACCCATCGCGAAACTCGAAGTGCATGGGATGTACCCTTGGCCACTTGTGGATGACAGATTCGAGGATAGAGCAGTAATAAGCGGCGTTATACAAAGTGTCACATGAACCACTGACACCAGCGTCAACGCCCCACTCCGTTAACAGGATTTCTATATCGTCTGTGTCCGGATACTTCGCGAGGATTTGCTCAACCTTTTCCACGTATCCAAGAAAGCCCTCAGGCATTTCGTAGTACAGATGGAACGAAAGAAAGCCGAGCGGGATGTCGTGTTCCTTGCAGTACTTCACGGTATGCTCGAGTGTATCCAGTGGACAGCCCATTACTGCTGGGCCGCCTACTTTCACCGATGGGTCAGCTCGGTGTGCTGCTTTCACAACGACTGCGAACCTTTCCCCGTCAAAGCCCCCTGGTTCGTTCAGGTATTCGTAGTACTTGATGCCTCGCTTCTGCTCCACGTTCCAGTGGTAGGTGACTTGGTAGACAAACTGATCAAGCAAGTCCGGTTTGGGGCGGTCACCATCCATCATCTCCTTAGGAAAGCTGGCGATATTCCAGCAAGGTTTCGCTCCTGCCCGAGCAAGAGCATCGCAGATCGCATCGGCAGCTGAGAAGTCAATTTTCACCTTGCCGTCCGGGGTTACAACGACTTTGCTGGTGTCGGAGAAGGGATCACACCGCACTAGCTTACCACCCATTCTTGCCAACATTTCGCTCATCTCAATGTAGAAGTTAGGATCGCCAGTCTCTGCCCCCTGCGAAACGTCGGTATGCGGTCGTGGCATCGATCCCAGTTCCTGGTCATTAGAAACATTGACCTGAACGAAGTCAGTCCTTAACCCCTCAATTCCTTTGGGTATGGGAGGAAGAGGATCAAGAATCACGCTGGCGGCAGACCAGGAAGCCAATGTTACCAGAAGAAGCATTGAAATTGGGCGACTCATAACTTTACTCCGTAGTAAGATGGTGGTTTTGTAAATACTAGCGCAGAGTGTGTGAGGGGTCAACCGCTTTGGCTCTTGGTGTTCCGACGAAGATAGTGCACTTCGGCAACATAGTATCGGGAAGTATCATGCCGCAATTGCTTGGTCGATTGGCTGTAAGTGAGTCCACAGCACGGCTATCGCTCACATGCCCGACTTCTCGCGTTACTGGTGCTTCTCACTCCAACGTCACAGCTCTCGCTTCATTAGCGCAAACCGACGTGTCTCTCGGAAGCCAGCTGTAGTGTAGAGTCTAGCTGCCCGTTCGTCTGTCCACATCAACCACGCTCTGGTTAGTCCCTTGGCCTTCATGCTCTGCAGGCACTTGAACAACAAGACTCTTCCGACTCCCCTACCCCGCACCTGGCCAGCGACGCCGAAAGGCCCAAATCTCTCGCTTTCGTGCCTGCAAAAACCGATACACTCTCCGTTAGACATAGCAACGAATACATGGTCTGGGCTAATTCTGCCACTGCAGATATCGCTCAGCGATTCACGCAGAATTCTCTGCCAGTCACCTGGGAATTCTCGCCTGAGAAACTCGAGCAAGGCAGGGATGTTCCCGGGCTTGATTATGTCGAAAGTTATTCCCTCGGTGGTCAAATGATTCTCACGGTCCATAATATCTTCAGGAATGGCCTGGTCTGATAGGGTTGCTTCCATTGCCAGGGGACGCATGACTACTTCGTAGTTGTGTTTTTTCAGAAAGGCTATTGCTCCTTGATAGGCGGCCTCGTCCACCCCTGGCCAGAAGTAGTTCGGGGCATACGGCGATACCCAGATTGACTTGGCGCCTTCGTGCCTGAGATACGCACTGACATGCTCCAGCAGCCTGGTACCAATGCCTTGTCTCTGGTAACCGCGGTCAACTGCCATCAGCGTAATCCACCCGCGGTCGAAGTCAGGTGGAGCGTCCTCCAGGGGATATCGACGGATAATTCCGAGCATAAACCCGACTATCTGAGATCCAGCAGAAGCAACGAACACACCTTCTGGTGAATAGTTCCTGTCCAGGAACACCTTTTGGGCAAAGATTAGTGGAGATATGGAATCAGCGTGAAGCTCGCGGTCAAGAAGATGGCAGACCTGCCCTATGTACGATGGCTGGAATGTATGTATGGAAACCGTTTTGGACACATTCGCACCGGGAACTTTGGGATTTATTTGTAGTTTCCACTGTGAAGGACAATAGTCCTTCGTGGGATTCTTCGCATAGATGTTCAAAATTCTCATTCACTGGGTATAGGTGATAAGCAACTGCTGTTTGGGTCCGGTACTGATAGAGGTAGTGGCGGCGGGAATCAATGGCCCCATGGACAATGCGCCTACAAGCTTGCATTCTCCTCGCGCTCTGCACACAGCGCCGTTCCCGACTGAAGTTTGCAGAATTTTAACTGGCAGGAGGAAACCTGTAGATGGCTGAGGACAGAATCCTCAAGTGCAAGGAATGCGGTCAGCAGTTTGTCTTTACTGTCGGCGAGCAGGAGTTCTACGCTCAGAAAGGTTTTCAGAACGAACCAGCGCGATGTGCTACCTGCAGACGAGCGCGGAAAAAGGAACGGTCATTGACGGGCGTCCAGTTCCGTGAGCGCCAGCCATCGGGGAACAGTTCGTATCGTTCAGCTTACAACAGAGGCCATATGTAGAAACACGATTCTGTTTGGTTCCTACCATAGCCTAAGAACGCAAGATTTGGAAGCAACGGCGAGCCCTTGCAGAAGAGCCCTCGAGGTCTGGATTCGTGCCTGGTTCATTCGTCGGACCCGAGCGCTTCGGGTGGTATAGCTCTTCCGACAAGACCAGCTAGCACTATGATGGTGAGTGCATAGGGCAGTATGAGCATGAATTCGGAAGGGATTGCATGTCCTAGAATTGCTTGTCCTTGCAAACGCATTTGGAGAGCGTCGAAGAAGCCGAAAAACAAAGCTGCCCCTGCGGCTCCCCATGGCGTCCACTTACCGAAGATCACGGCGGCAAGTGCAATAAAGCCGCGTCCGCCGGACATGCCTTCTGTAAACATATTAAGTTGGCCCAGAGAAAGGTACACACCGGCTAGTCCGCTCAGGATTCCGCTGCATGTTACGGCTAGGTAACGCAGTACTCGAAAGCTGATTCCTGCAGCGGCAACTGCGCTTGGATTCTCTCCTGCCGCACGCAGCCGAAGACCCAAGGGACTTCGGAACAGTAATAGACCGATCAAAACAACTAGAATTGGCACTGAGAGCGAGAGTATATTCTGGTCGCCGAGCACCTTTCCTATGTGCCATGTGCTCAAACCGGTAATCGGTGGTGACCCGCCGGCATGCTGGAAAATCATTCGCAGGAGATAGGTTGTTCCACCGAAGCTGAGTATGTTCAGCGCCACTCCGCTGACAATGTGGTTGACCTTCAGATTCTGCGTAAGGACAGCATGCAGAAATCCCAAAATCATGCCTGCAGTCATACCAACAAGCAAGCCAATCAACGCATTTCCAGTAAGGTATGATCCGAGCATTCCAAAGAAAGCGCCGGCGAGCATCATTCCTTCGAGTGCGATGTTTATTACACCCGACCGTTCGGACAATACTCCACCTAGCGCGGCAAGGATAAGCGGAGTAGACAACCTTAGGGTGCTTCGAAGCAACTCTGGGTCAAAAACATCCATGGCTATGAATCCCATTTCTGAGATTGGCGCCCGCGTAGAAACTTTGCGCCCGCGAACACTATGACTATTGCTTGAATGATTGTTACTATCTCCTTAGGCGTATCGGTGACGAGCTGCATGGTTACTGCTCCGTTCCTGAGAGCGCCAAACAAGATTGCTGACAGCCCTGTGCCCATGGCAGTGGCACCACCAAGAAGGGCGACTGCAATACTGTCGAAGCCGTAACCGGGGGAGAACTGATCATAGAACTTGTGATGTACGCCCATCACTTCAACAGCGCCGCCTATTCCGGCAAAGCCACCACTCAGTAGCATTGCTAGGAGGAGCATCTTGGATACGTTGATTCCCGCAGATCGCGCTGCGTTCGAAGACAGTCCAACAATTCTCATTTCATAACCAACGACAGTTCGCGAAATGAAGACGGCAAATACGACTGCCAACAGTACCCCAACAAGAACTCCCGCGTGGATGTTACCTATTCCTGCTATCTGGGGTAGCTGTGCTGTGGTATGTATTGCTGGCGTCTGCGGGGCCATTGTATGAGCGTCCTTCATTGGATTCAGCACCATATAGTGTGTCAGGTGCAAGGCGACGTAATTCATCATTATCGTGGTTATGACTTCGTGAACTCCACGCTTTGCCTTCAGCAGGCCAGGAAGCAGACCCCAAAACCCGCCCGCAACGAAGCCCGCTGTCAGACACAATGGGATATGCAGAAACGCAGGAGTACTGATCGCATATCCGCACCAGGCAGCAGCAATCGCTCCGACTAAGAGTTGACCTTCCACGCCGATATTGAAAAGACCAGTACGCAATCCGAGTGCGACCGCCAAGCCACTTATTGCCAGGGGTGTAGCCTTTACGATTGTCTCTCCAAACGCCGCCAGGTCTCCGAAAGCCCCCATGAACATTGCTTGAAAAGACTGCCATGGATTCTCACCGGATACAGCTATGATGACAGCAGCTAGGGCAAAGGCTACCACGAGAGACAAGAGCGTGTATACCAATGACATAAGTCGATGCCTCATACCTTTGCCCCCAACATCAAAGCGCCAATTGTCTCGCGAGTAGCTTCGCCTCTGGAGACGATACCCGCTATTTTGCCCTTGAACATTACAAGTATGCGGTCGCAGAGAGCCAGTAGTTCATCCAAGTCGTAGGAGACCAGGAGTACGCCGGTTCCGCGTTCTCTAGCTGCCAAGATACGACGGTGAATATCCTGGACTCCGTGTGTATCCAACCCTCTAGTTGGCTGACAGGCTATGAGCAGCTTGGGGTTGACACTGAGTGCCCGTCCGAGTACGAGCTTTTGCTGATTGCCACCGGAGAGGTGTCCAGCAATCATTGATGGTCCCGTAGAACGGATGCCAAGTTCATTGATAATTACGTGGGCGTGATTATGCGCCGACTTACAGTCCAGTATGCCGTGTTTGGAAAAAGGTTTTGCCCTCTGCAGACCAAGGATTGCGTTATCCAGAATTGGTCGATTTGGTATCATGGCGTCAAACCGGTCTTCTGGTATATACGCTATTCCTGTGTCCAGGCGATGCCGTGTGTCAAGGCAAAGCAACTCACAGCTTGCAAGCAGACAACTGCCTGAAGCTTTTCGAAGTCCGACCAGGGCTTCGACGAGTTCGCGCTGGCCATTGCCATCCACGCCGGCTATCCCTAGGATTTCGCCTTCGTGCAAATCAAAGCTCAATGGTCCAACGCCCCTATTCTTGCCACGAACGCACAATTCCCTTACAGAAAGCAACACATGGCGTTGTCTTGTAACCACAGGTTGAGAAGGCTGTGCCGGCATTTCGGAACTGGAACCCACCATGAGATTGGTAATCTCTTCGACGGAAGCTTTACTGGTCTCTATAGTGGCGATAGAGCGCCCTAGTCGGAGAACCGTAATTCTATCTGAGTATGCCATGACTTCCGGGAGTTTGTGGCTAATCAAAATGACACATGTTCCCTGGCTGGTAAGCTTTCGCAGCATAGCAAAGAGGCTTTCCACTTCTTGTGGCGCCAGAACGCTGGTTGGTTCGTCAAGAATCAGGATGCGAACACCACGATACAGTGCCTTCAATATTTCCACCTTTTGCTGAGCAGAAACGGAGAGATTGCCTACTGGGGAATCCAAATCCACCACTAGCTGAAATTGCTGGCAGATTTCCTGTATCTCATTCCTCGCCCGGCGATAATTGGTCAGACCAAGCCGCGAGGGCTCGTCTCCGAGGATGATATTCTCGACACCAGTGAAAGCCCGTACTAGCATGAAGTGTTGATGAACCATGCCAATTCCGAGGCTAATTGCTACTCCTGGGTTAGTAATTTCCACCGGTTCGCCAGCTATTCTAATTTCGCCACTGTCCGGACGATGAAGGCCATAGAGGATATTCATCAGGGTGGATTTTCCAGCTCCATTCTCACCTACAAGAGCATGGAGTTCACCCCTGCGGGCGCAGAAGCTGACGCTGTCGTTGGCTACGACACCAGGGAACCGCTTCGTGATTTGCAGCATCTCTACAATTGGAGTACAGTTCTCTCTCCGCATGGTCAAGGGTAACATAACACCAGAATCCGCAGACTGTCAATGCTGAGTGTAACAAGCGCCAGGTTGACTAGATACTATCAGCACTCTACAATGGCTTTGCATACGTGGGACACGGGAAACAGCGGGTGAAATACCAGACGTGTTGAGCAGTCCTGTGATAGACAAGATACGTGACGCCACTCGTAACACGGAGTATGAAGGCAGGCTGTATCTCGTTGGCGGCATAGTCCGTGATGAGATTATGGGCCGCCCTACCACTGAGGACGTGGACATTGTGTTGGAAGGCGATGCTCTTGAACTGGCTCAGTTTCTATTCGAAAAAGGTATCGCTGACCACCGACCGGTGACATACCCGCGCTTCGGAACGGCTATGATTAGCGTAGAAGGGCAGAGTGTCGAGCTGGTCAGCGCTCGCAGGGAAAGCTATGCACCCACGAGTAGAAAGCCGGATGTCGAGCTGGCTGGTTTGTATGATGATGTACTTCGCAGGGATTTCACCATCAATACCCTACTTGAAAACCTTCACACAGGAAAGATCTTGGATCTAACTGGCAAGGCATTGGAAGATATCCGAGCGAAGGTTATACGAACACCCACTAGGCCCGACAAGACTTTTCATGAGGATCCGCTACGCATGCTACGAGCCATCCGGTTTGCTGTCCGCCTTGGCTTCGACATAGAAGCCGAAACCTGGCAAGCGATTGTATGGAATGCGTCCCGTCTGAAGATTATTAGCATGGAGCGCATTAGAGATGAGTTCGTCAAGATTCTTCTGAGCGACTGTCCGGCACGTGGCCTTCGTATGCTCAAAGAATCTGGCTTACTGAGGGAATTTGCGCCTGAATTCCTCGAAATGCAGGGGGTTACACAGGACGGAGGCCATATATATGACGTTTGGGAACACACTCTCCATGCGTTAGAATCACTGCCCAAGGAAGCCGGCCTGACGCTCCGTCTCGCCGTCTTGTTCCACGATATCGGCAAGCCCAGGACGAAGACGACGGACAGCGAGGGTCGCATACATTTTTATGGTCATGAAGAATTAGGTGCCCAGATTGCCGAGCGTGTCCTGAATCGGCTCAGATTTCCGAACTCCGAGACAGCAAGAGTTGCTCGGCTCGTGGCAATGCATATGCGTATAGGTGAATACCGTTCAGAGTGGAAGGATGCCGCTGTCAGACGGCTCATGCGTGACGCTGGACCGGATACCCCTGATTTATTGGCTCTCGCTAGAGCTGATCGACGCGGGTCAGGTCCGCACGCATCGACAGAAGGCTTGGATGAATTAGAAAAGCGCATGGAACACATTCTCACCACCATGCCCGTGCATAGTTTGGAAAGTCCACTTAACGGCAGGGAGATTATGGAATTGCTTCAGATTCAGCCGGGACCGTTAGTCAAGGAAATCAAGAGGTTTCTGCTCGAGGAAGTGATAGAGGGACGTCTTCTCCCGGAAGATAAGGAATCTGCACGTAAGCTCGTCATACAACGTTTTGGACTTCGCTAGGCACGGGTTTGCATGTCGACGTTTGTGAAAACTTGTCTTGTGAGATCGCGTTTTGTCAAAATTGAACCCATAGTTTGGTTTACTCTTCAGCGAAAATTCCATATACTGATATGGCGTTGGCGGTTTGGAAGGAAATCGACAGACCTTTGTTGAATAGTGTTTGGCGTTGGAACGTTTCTGAAACATCGGAGGTGGTTAGCAAACATGGCTAAAGAAGAGGGTATACGCGTCGAGGGTGTTGTGGAAGAGGCACTACCGAATGCTATGTTCAAGATAAGATTGGACACTGGCCAGGAAGTGCTGGGGCATGTATCAGGTAAAATGCGGATGCACTTCATCAGAATTCTGCCTGGAGACCGGGTGCAGATCGAATTATCACCTTACGATCTCACGCGTGGGCGTATAGTGTATCGCTACAAGTGAGACGGCTTCAGAACCGAAGCTGTGCTTAACTTCACTTCCCATCGTCCAAGTTCGCGTTACATAACTCCCACGTTTGATTGACTAAAGAGGACAGCCGTAAGGCACCCAGTTTTGGCAAACTTGAGTATGGCAAAATACCAAGACTCCGCTCTTAATTCCCACATTTAAACTACAGTTCTGAGTCCTAGCCCCGTGGAATCCATCGGCTGTCTGCGGGCTTCGGAAGCCCATCCCAGACCCTTCGGTTAGTAAACGCTCAGTATGAGTGCTGTTCCTAAACGATTATATATAACAAGCATTGGGTACAAACACGTAGGCTGATCTATGTAGTAGATTTTATTAAACGAATCACTTTCAGGACGAATAGGTCGGCTGGCGCCGACTGACCGGATTCGGAGGCGCGGCGGTGCGGATTACACACATAAGACACAAGCTAATACTCGCGGGTTTCGCAGCGCTTACACCCTTAGTTATTTTGACTATCTTCACCCTCACAACCCTGCAACGCCAGAATCTAAACCAGGCAATCACCACGCAACAAACCACAGCCAGACGGACTGCGATGGCATGTGCATGCTACTTGAGAAACATCCTAGCATTTGAACAGTGTGTTGCCGCCAGCTGGGACCGATCTGAATCCGACAGTCGAGTCTACCCAACTAAGATTGTCCAGAGCACCGAATGCATTCAACATATTGCGTTTCTCCATGCTAATGGCAAAGTCTTTGCCAGTGATATACACCTGTTGATCGGCAAGGACCTCAGCAACCTGCCGGCTGTTCGCAGTGTCCTGCAAGGGAGCAGGTGGGCAGCGAATGATGGCTTCTATTTTGATCCTGTGCAACAGCATGTCTTTGCCATGGTGTACAGAGTTGAAGATGAGCAGGGTAGATTTCGAGGTGTCATCGTCAGCTTTGTTGACGGAAAGTCAATTCAGCAAGCGATGAAACACGACATTCTGGGAGCTACTCACGTCGTTGTGCTCGACAGGCAGTGTAGGCCGGTCTTTCGTCGGGGATTCGCGCCTGCAGATCCTCAACCGGACTGGGCTCGTCTTAAGCTGATACAAGACGCGATGGCTGACAAAACGTCATTCACGTCAGAGCTAAACATGCCTAACGGTGTCTCAATGATCGCAGTGGCACACCCAGTTCCAGACGTCGGCTGGGTCGCTGTATCATTGACGCCTTTGGAAGATGTAATAAGGCCTGTACGTGCACGCGAGATGCAAAGCTCTCTTGTGATGCTCATCGCATTTGGCATCACGCTCTCGCTGGGATTGTATCTGGGCAATCACATCACTAGGCCCTTGACGGAAATTGCAGAGACAGCTCGCAAGTACGCAGCAGGAGATCTCCACGCCCGAGCAGACGTGAAAACAAACGACGAAGTGCAAGTCTTGGCGACTACTTTCAATGAAATGGCATCTACTCTTGAACAACGGACAAACGAACTACATACTGCTCTAGAGAACACCTGTCGTCAGGCTGAAAGGGCTTCGACCTTCAACATTGTCGCGCAGGGATTGGTAGTGACTAATAGTGTTCATGATCGACTCGAAATTATTGCGCATGCTCTCACTCTTTTGTGCAAAGCGAAACGGTCTGTCATACTTCTATTGAAGGGAGACAGGCTTATAGGAACTGCCGGATGGGGGTTGATGCATCCAACCGAAATTGCTAAGTTCTCAGTTCCTGTGCCTATGGCAAGTCAGGAGCTAGCCGAATCGCTTGAGCAGGGCAAACCATTTCTAGTACCTGATGCAAGCAAGACTCCCTACCTAGATCAGTCTTTGGTCTTGGAATACGATATCAAAGGTTACCTTTTGGTGCCACTTATCCGAAGGCAACACCTTATCGGTGTTATATTTCTCGATACGCCAGGCCAATATCCGGACTTCGATCTTCAGACGATTGAAACCGCACGCGAACTTGCGTCCCTGGCAGCGATTGCTATTGAGAATGCTGAGGCCTACGAGAAATACTTAAGCGTGGCAACGATATTACAGCGAGGTATCCTGCCACCTTCGCCTGAAAGAATCGGGCAGTTCGCGTTCGGATGTGGTTATTATCCGGCAGTGGGGATCGCAGAGGTAGGTGGGGATTTCTACGATTTTGTTTCGCTAGACGAGCACAGGGTGGGACTAGTGATTGCGGATGTCTCAGGCAAAGGTCTGGAGGCAGCAGTTCATACAGTTATGGGCAAGTATGTGCTTCGGGCGTTTATTACTGAAGACCTCACTCCCGGCCAAGCAATTGCTAGAGCTAACAGGGCGATTATCAAATCGCACACTCTGTGGGGATTCATCACGCTCTTCTACGCAGTCGTTGATGTCGATTCTGGCAGACTTCTGTATGCGAATGCTGGGCATCCTCCACCTCTGCTGATGCGTGCATCTGGTGATATCGTACAGCTTCCGTCCTACGACCAGCAGCCGCCAATTGGTGTGTATGGCGAAATCGATTACATCACTCGAGAATTGGACTTGAATCCCGGTGATACGCTGATTTGCTATACAGACGGTGTTATTGAAGCCAGGCGGTATGGAGAGCAGTTTGGTATGGAGGGTCTTGTTCAGATCGCAAGTCAGTCCTTTGGTTCTTCGCCAAGGAGAATTGTGCGAGTCATCTACGATGCCGTTCGCGATTTCAGCGGTGGTCGACTGCAAGACGATATAGCCATAGTAGTTGCCAAATACGAAGAGGTCTAGACCAACACTAAGCAGGAAAAGGAGATCTGGCGTGCTGCAGACGGTGTGTAAGCGACTGATACTTTGCTGTTCCTAATGATCGTTACTTTAGAGTTTAAAGCGCAAAGATTTGCGGTGTTTACTATTCCCGACTAGTTGTGGAGGGATCAAAGATGGCGCTGTATTGTTCGAGAGAGTTATTTGATGCGTTAGATGGCGTGCGTTTTCCAGCTACAAAAGAGGATCTACTTGAGTTTGCTGAAATGAAAGACGCTCCTGAGTCGGTTTTGATAGTTCTGGAAAGCTTGGGTGACAAAGAAATCTACCACGATATCTCGGACGTATGTGAAAATGCGAAAACTGTGTGCACCTTTGAGGTAGTAAGAGCTCTTTCCCATACCACGTTTCCCGCTCGCCGCGAGGACCTCCTGGAGTACATAGATCGAATCAACGCTCCTCCATCGGTACGCAATGCGGTCCTTGCTCTTCCACCTAACTATACCTTCCATGACTTGGATGAAATGTGCGCCTTCATCCTTTAGCTGCACGGAAACAATCACCATGACAGGCGGTAACTGGTATTATCAGGAGACTTTGAGCCTGATTCTGCCAGCTGGCCCCAACCTACCCGCCTATCAACTAGAGCAGAGGCTTAGCGGCTGTGTCTTATTCCAACGCCTTGATTAACCGCATCCTGGCCGCACGAAACACAGCTGGATCCAAGGTGTAGTCGGTCCAAGACTTCACGATAGAATCGCAGATAGTATGGGCAGCCTTGGCGTTCTTCTTTTCCAAGATCTTGAGCATCTCATAATCTTCTACACCGTCACGGAGAGCTTCCAACCGAATCGAACTCAGGATACCGCGGCTGCTCGGATACACGAGGTGCGAATCTCCAGGTGGAAGCCAATCTGACTGTAGATCAATGAATGGGTCACCACGCCAGTAGTTGAATCCCCAGTGGAGATATCCGGTAAGATCGTACTTGAAGTTTGCCCAATGAAGCAGACGAGTCTTGATAAGCGGAAAATCTAGAAATCGGTTCATGTACTTGCCTCTTGGAGCCAAGCAAGTATAGAACCAAATTTCATCGCCTGCTTGTTTCCTTTGTGCGAAGAAGTCGCTTTTCTGTTCCAATTCGGTTGGCTGAGGAACCCATATGTCGAGCGCACCAGCGATTTCGGTGCACATAGACGCATCTATTATACGCATACCGGGGGCGTACTCGCGAACATACGAAGAGAGCTTCTTGTAACTTTCTGCGTTTGCGGGAATGGGTTCGTCACATAGATGCTGGATATAGTTGTCAAACCAACCTTTTTCCTTCAGGTGAGCACAGAGAGCAGGAAGATACTGAGCAAGAAACTGACGTTGCTCCTCACTGGAAACGGTGACTTGAGGGCGCTGTTGCACCGATCCGTCTGGGTTGTATATCTTAGGTCTGAAAGCATTGAAATCCTTTGCTTCCCAGTCACTGCGACCGCCCAAGTGACTACCTTCGATTGTACCTATGACCCCCGCCTTCTGAAACAGCGCTACCCATCTGTCAAATCGCTGGAAGTCAAAAGTAAGGTTTCCTTGGCCATCATCGCGAGCAGAGATGAGTTCGAACATTGGTGTGATTACCACGTTCTGCCGATGTTCGGCCATCACGCGTGCATAATCCTCCAAGAGCTTCCAGTATCGCTTGCTCCATCGCTCGACTTTGAGTCCAGTTGTGACGTTTGCCGTGTTGAACCAATTGGTGAGATGTAGAGTGCGCTCATCGGGTAATGTGAACCTGTGCACCCTAACCCTGATGGGCACCTCACATACATCTTCGTCGGCAGTGATGGAGGCAGTAAAACTATAGTCGCCAGGCTCAGTGGCCTTCGGAGTATAGATGGTTAGCCAAATCGGTTGGTTTGTGCCTGCGGGAACTGAAACGAATTTTTTCTTCAGCAGAGGGTCAGGAATCTTCAGAGGCGGTGTGCCTATTAGGTGCTCGGGAGGAGTGTCCGACGTACCCTTTTCAACTGGTATAAAGCCGAGAAAATTCGCTTCTATCCGTGGGCCGGCGCCAGGTTTCCCAGCGATGGGATGAACACTTACGATGAGTTTTCTAATGTCTTTTGTCGCATGCACCGCGATTTGTGCTGATTCGTATTCATTTCGAACCGTCTCTACTGTAACCAACGCTGGCGGGTTTTCGGGAACAGGGGCGTTTGGCAAAATCTTGGTCAAGGGATCAGCTACCCATACCTGGATACTCTGGCGCCCGGACATATTTGTATTTTCCCCCTTTGCGACCGCTTGAATTGACAGCAGAAGAACCAAAATCAGTGCTGGTACAAGTTTGCTCGACATGGCACCCTCCGGTCTAGCCTTCTCGTTCTTCCGTAGGAAATTCTAATGCTGTTAACCAGAAAAATAAAAAAGGGCTGCACCACTTAACACAAGCCGAGAACGGTACAGCCCTGTAAGAACGTGACCGATAAGAATATAGACGTATCTGAATCGATAAGCTGATCATACGAAGAACCGCTCGATTTACAGATGATGTGTTACGGCGTCCTTCTGATGGTTAGGCATCCGGGTATTTGACTTACCCAGTCCCTTAGTCCTCACGAAAATCGGCTTCGGGAACCATAGTGATTGCCTTATTCTTAGGTGGGCATTCCTCTGCACAGATTCCACATCCTTTGCAGAAGTCGAGGTCTATGCCGCACATCTTGCCTTCCCCATTCACGATGATCGCGCTATCCGGACAGTATACCCAGCAAATCAGGCAGCTGGTGCATTTTTCGGGATCCCAGATTGGTCGGCTAGTGCGCCAGTCTCCTGTCTTGTATTCCGTGGATGTTCCAGGTTTCGTAATCAATCCACCAATTGGAAGGTCCTTCCATCCTGGTTCTTTTTGCTCTTTGTCTGCCATCGAAAATCTCCTAACCTTGTAACAAACCGAATAGGTTTCCATATGAGGTTATCAAAACCTCTTCAGTCTAACAAAACTAGGGGGTTGTGGTCAAGTTTGAATTAGGTAACGGTAACGTCAAGGATTGTGTGTAAATTGCTTTGGTCGGTAGGCGTCATCCCACTTTCGGTTTTGGTATGTAAGAATTGCATACAGCATCCTGTCGACGCTCTTGCGGTTAGTGAAGCATGAGATC